>Ga0131853_10007407_pt1 | contig 19855 bp, 14 predicted proteins | sample TergutLab28metaG_FD_92764 | JGI IMG/M metagenome (GOLD analysis project Ga0131853, IMG submission 92764) | Labiotermes labralis P1 segment gut microbial communities from Petit-Saut dam, French Guiana - Lab288 P1 (version 2) (version 2) | ecosystem: Host-associated > Arthropoda: Insects >... | reverse complement strand
TTCATGTTTTCCTGGTGTGTTGCTCACGTATTTTCTAAATGACTTTGAAATAGTCCCAGTCGCCCCTATTATTACTGGTATCATCTTTGTTTTTACATTCCACATGCGCTGCATTTCTATTGTAAGATCTTTATATTTTAGAATCATCTCGGCTTCCCTTTTAATCACATTCCTATCTCCTGAGACTGCAACGTCTATTAACATACATGTTCCCTTTTCTCATTATTATTATTTTTTTTAATGTATTCTCGCTCATTAATTATTAGTCTGGGAAAAGAAGCAAGTCTGGGATAAGGATGATTGTTTATACGAGGGAAATTATGGGTTTAAACCGGGATAGTCTTGTGAAAGTTAATTCATCACAGTGTGCCAGGACATAGCGGGTCCTTTGGACGTGGGGGTCGGTGTAGATGTGATTACAATAGACTTTTCCAATGATTTTTATTTAGTTCCTCTTGATCGGTTGATTATGAAATTGTCGTCCCCGGGCGTGGATGCGAGGGTAGTCGTTTGGTTAAGGGAATTCCTTGTAAGTCGTAAACAAAGGGTCAGAGTAGGAGGGCAACTATCCAAAGAAGTCAAATTAACCTCAAATGTGCCACAAGGGAGCCTTTTGGGTCCACTACTGTTTCTAGTGTACGTAAATGATATTTGGAGGAACATCGTCTCGAGTATTAGACTCTTCGTTGACGACTGTATAATATATAGGAACGTCACAATTATAAACGATATAGAAAAGTTGTAGAAGGATCTGGACACTTTGGGGGCGTTGGCGGAAGAAAATTGGATAAAAATAAATCCCGGTAAAAGTAAGGGAATAAGATTTACGAGAGCTCGGGTTAAAAATCAGCTGAATTACTCTCCTTGTGACCAAAAAATTCCGGAAACGAGCAGTTATAAATACTTGAGAGTAACCTTACTAAGCGATTTAAACTGCGTGGACCATGTAAATTACATAGCGCAAAAAGCATGGAAGGCACTTCACTCTGTAATGCCTGTTCTCAAATAAGGAAATAGGTATCTGGCTTGGAAAGCTACAAGCGACGGTTTGCGAAGGTCTTACTACTAGAGTAAGGTTCAGCATGTTCGGAAATTTGGGGACAGGAAGCAAAGAGTGGATATCGGCAAGTATTCCTTTGTAAATAGGACCATAAAAAAACTGGAACCAACTACCTGCTGAAGCGTTTGGGACTTTCTCTTGTAAACCAAAATTTTTGGAAAGATAGTTGGGAAAACAATTTTAATCAGGGTGAAGTGAAAGGAATAGAAGTTGGGCGAAAATTGTCTGAAAGGACAGTGAAGTGAAGTCAGATGAAGTGTAGTGATGTGAGGTTAAATGGAGTGGTAGGAAATTTAAATGGGTTTAAGCCAAATGAGAGGGTAGTGAAGTGTAGTGGGGTGAAGTTTAAATGCGAAGAAGTGAAGTTTCAAAAAGTGAAGTGAATTGGAGTGAATTATAGTTGGGTGAAGTGTAGCGAAGTGGAACGAAGGTCTTAGTAAGAGGGTTTCTATCATTATTAGAAGATATATAGATCATATGAAGTTTGCTGTTTCGTTTATCACATTCTTTCATATTCTTTTGGTCTATTTTTATCATTGTATATATGGTTGTATGTTTTGTATGCTTCTGTTTAAAATTTTGTGTACTAATATCTCGTATGTATTCTTATTGTTATGTATGTTCCTTTCTAGGTATTCTGTTTCATTGTGTTATTCTGTGTATTGTTTGTGTGTAAATGTAGACTGTACTTTTGCCACCGTGTGTCAACCCAATTGCAGTTAACAAACATATGTCATATCATATCATATCGTATAGTATCATACCATATCGTATCATATCATATCGTATCGTATCTTATCCTATATCATATCATGTCATATTCGGTGGCAATCTTCTGGTAAGTCCAGATCTCAACAAGAGATCAAAGCGATTTACCGCAGCACTTACCGAATGCTGTGTGTAGTGCTCATTAGTGTGATATTCTGTAGCTCTATGGCCGACGGGTGAACATGGGGCAACTGAAGGCTCTAATCTAATCCCTTCGTAATGCTGCAATTACAACTGGCACAATTTTTGTCCTCGCGTTCCGCATCTTGCTGACCTCGCTCTCCAGATGTTTGTGCTTGCTTAGTTTTTCAGTTTCTTCTGTGTTAAATTTTGAATCATCTGGTATGGTTATGTTAAACAGTAGGCAAGTCTTCTCTTTTTTATAATGCAGTACTATCAGGTCTGTTTGCTAGTATTGTTCGATCTGTGTTAACCGGTACGTCCCAGATATAGCAGTGGCGCAGTTGATATTTATGACCATTTCAGTTATATGTACGTAGTACCTGTCAGTAACCTGTAACCCCACACCTGTACATATGGTCCAGTGGATATAACCAGCCACGTTAGTATGTCAATTAGTGTATTCAGATAATGCAGGTGTTATGCATGCCTCAACAATATGTTTTATGTGTTCTTCTGCCTTTTGGCACTGTAATTTGGTTGCTTCATGTTCTTTTGATGATGATAACGTGTACTGAGTGCTTGGTCTTGGGCTGATATTGTCACACTCCTTTAAGCCTGAGTTATGTAATCACGCCAGGAATTTTTTTTTATCTGCTTATGGTCTTTCAAGCTCCCGGCAGAATTGTCCGTCACTGGTTTCCTCTCGAGTTCTCCTGTCTTTTCGTTTTCAGTGCTGGACTTAAGTTGAGTCTTGATATCATCGTCATCATTATCATCATCATTACTTACGTAAACTGAATGTACTTAACAAAATTACTAGCAGGCCTATCAGAAAATTTTTACAAATATGTTATTTTTATATGTCATTAAACATGATGTTCTCCTTTAAATATCTCTTATTCAAAAACAGAGTCATTATTGTCTTTTGTTGAAATAGGCTGGTTGTCAGTTATTCCATTTGACGGGTACAAAACATTCCGAAACACTGGAGAAAGTGTGCCAATGGGGTTACGTGAAGTTACTTCAGTTTTTGTATGATCTAGAGCGCATATTGTTAAAGACATCCAGAATTTTCGGTGACTTGATGTATCAGTACTGCTTCAACTTATTCCTGTTGTCACTCTCAGTAATGCAGTTTTTGTGTGTGTGTGTGTGTGTGGGTGGTGTATGGGGGGGGAGGTAACAATATTAAAGGTCAAGTGGTACTCCACAAATATTTGAAAGGAAGTGGCGTTTAAAGATAACTTGTTAGAGACAACAAGTATTCCGTCTTCCATTACCAGAAACGATGGTATAATGGACAGTATAGAACTGCACTACGCTTATGACAAAATTAGTGGATAGAGCAGTGTTTGTAATCGCATCTTGATTTCTAACGTTCGGTCTCCTATCTCCCTTCAGCCCTGACGAAGTATATTGGACTGAAATTGACCGCATTTCGATCAGAAAGGCGTGGCTGTTTGGGTACTGGAGCTGTACGATAGGGTTGATTTATATCATCATGGAGTCTGTTTTTATCACACCGTCTTTACTTACTCTACCAGTGTTATTTAGTGCTTCACACCATGAGTTTCAAGTATGAGTTTAAACCCTTAACTTATTTCAGGTTCGTTATTACACGTCCGTGGGCTTTGTTTGTACGTTTTTACGTCGTCTTCGTGTGTTTTGATCAAGTGATAATCGTCTGGGTATTGACACCACGCAGGCTTGTATTTCGACACCGTGGATTCGAGGAAACTTGCTCTATCCACAGTCAGTTACCTGGTTTTGAGCTTGACCGAACTCCTGCAGCTCTGAAGATGGAGGCAGTATATTCTACCGAACCGTATCCACGTGTCAAGCTACGCTATGTGGCAAGTCGTAAGACTACATCTCAGCCTCTCTATTTAATCTGATTACTGTTTCCATCTCAACTGCACATAACGTAGAGTGCATGCTTTTACATATGTAATCTTACACAGTGTATTGTCACCGTCCGTTGGAAGTTCTTTTACATCCACAACAATGGGACATATTCTGACTTCCCTTTCTATCCGTGTGTATGAATTGGGTGAATCAGAAGGACAGTCTAGCACTTCAGAGCATGGGAACTTCTCAGGTGCCTTATATTAAAGTTCATTTATAGACGCCACTGTACAATCTAAGACACTTTGGTCCCGGATCCCGCTTCCTTCCAGTCTCGCCACTACCTCTGGTACTCAAAATCTGAGTTCCCTCTGCACCTCTTCTCCTCCACTCGCCAGGGCGGCACCTCTAACACCCTTCGCTATAGTGACTGATCTGACAACGGAGGGTTTTACTTTTCTTTGGCTGACCATTTTAAAATTCTCGGATGTTAAGTTTAAATTTCCGTGGTAAAGAAACGTCCACGACGTATCCGAAAGTCGCAAATTTCTTTACCGAAATAAAATCGTAAATTTTGTCAGTACAAATACTAAACTGAATTTCCCAACACCCGGTTCTCGAAATAGTTGTGAAGCTGTCACGACTGGAGGGGCGCGGTAGAAGCGACAGCGTTTAGGGCACAAATGGTTTCTCACAGTGGGTGGTCCGGTGGACTGCTAATGTTGGACTGCAGCATGAATGTTTAACACTTCATGTGATTGCGTACAAATATTCTTACCTGCCAGATAGATTAATTTCATCTCACTGGGATGAATGGTGTGTGGGATATTGGGTGTGTATATTTGTCTTCCTGTGTATTTGAGAAGGAAAGTGGGCAGATTGGTGGATGCAGAAGGTAGAAAAGTTGCAAGGATTGTGAAACAAGGGGCTGGACAGTGTATGGACGGGTGGAAGAGCGGCTTAATTTGCGAGGTGGATGGTGCACTCACCATAGAATTCCCACTCACAAGCATTATTCCAAGTATTCGGAAACTTCGTATTGCACATAAAATTCCTACTTTATAGAACGGATATTAGTTTTATTACCATAGCCTTTGTGCATAGTACAAAATTCGCCCTGTTCTTTTTTCCTTTTGTATCTGCAACTCTTTACTAGGTTTCGGTTTCCGTAATTTTGTTTGAGACCAAAAGGTTTGAGCGGACTACCGTTTTTTAAAACACTGCCTTATATTACCATTCACATTTTCCCATTCTTTTCACTATAATAGAGATAATCGACTGCTGGAATCGACGTTGCTCCGTTATATATCCCGTTGTGCAGTCGGTTCCATTTCCTGCACGCCGCAAACTAAAAGATTGAAAGTAATTCTGTATCCACAGCCGAGCACAACACAACCTAGCCCGGGCTGTGGCTACCTGTACTCCCTGGAGAGGTGGATTTAAGCCTGACCAAACAGAAGAAAAGCATATTAGTATCTGTACAGCAGTAGGCAGATCCGTAATGTCGAGGCATACATAGTCGATGTGTAAGTAGAATTTGTGGCTGTGAGACAAAGAACACGCTTTATAAATAAATATACTTATTCATGAAGGACAAAATAATGTGTTAAAAGCATAGTATTAACAGAAAATGGTAACCACCCTGACAGATGAAGAATTATTATGGATGTATTTGGCCAGTGGTAGTACTCCACATTTAGTAAGTCATCGATGTATGTCTTGGCTCGCAGAAAGGCAGTCCCGATTGAAGGGTGTCATGGTTTTCATTAGTATGTCCATGTAAATAACCGGACAGTACCATTTCCTTCGACACTTCTGCCAGTTTATCAATTATCCTACCTTTCATTTCTCGGTGTGTGATAATGTTCGAATCGTTAAATAACTACGTAATAAGTAAGACAATAAATTCATTAAAAGGAATCAATCGAACATCTAGGTTGACTGAATAGCACATTCGTTTCTTATTCGGGAGGTACTGGCTTCAAATCTCGGTTCAGAGGCTGGATTCGTATATAAGATTTCCTGTGTCTAAGTCTGTCGAGGAAAGTACTATGGCATTACCTGAAATTATTCTGTAACCGCTTCCTTCCGCATAATTATAAATCATACTCCAATAATCATCCTAAAATCCACAATAAGTAACGTGAACTACTGACGGGCTTGGTAAGTAAGGAGAATAAGCAAATGACAGTAACATCACTGAAACACATCGGACGAGTTTATTCACAGATTAATACTTTAGTTTAGCACTTGTGCGTCCGTTTTCCTTCAGGTTGAGTTTTTAACAAAACGCGAGCAAAAGTTATTTATGGCTGTCCAACTAACTTCACAGGACATTATTTTTTAAATACTTTTCTCAGCTCCCCAAGAAATTTCCAGAATGTTATGAAACTCGATTGTCCACTACCGCCTTTGCAAGAGCTCGCCGCTGACCCCCGTCCTGGTACAGATGCATGCAGTTCACAGTGTCCCATTTTATTTTCTTCGTCACAAATTTATCTATTATTTTCCCAGTTACGCTAGATGTGCCAAGTGCTCGCCACTCTTAAGGGTTGCCCTACAAAGTTCTGTAAGAATTTTTTTGTTCGTGTTTTAAGTGCCATCCTTCGTCCTTGACTTTTTGGCTCAAACAGTATTTGGCGAGGCGTACAAATAAGTAAGCTCACGCTTTTACTGGCTTTCTCTCAGGTCTAAGTATTCTCCTTAAACGCCCTGTTCTCGAATTCAGTTTGTTGTCTTCATCGGTTCAAAAGGCCGATGCCGAGTTATACACCCATACAGAACAACAGGAAAAATTATGGTTTGTTTTATTTTAATTTTTATCTTTCTAGACAGGAGCTGGGAACACAAACACGTCTAGATGGAATGATAGGAAACATTCGCAGTAAACATATTCTTATTTGTGCTTAGCAGAAGAAGCAAAATGATGGGTTGTGTGGCTTAGGGAAGTTGCATCACGAGCAGGGTTATAGTAGTAGTTGTAGACGACCGGCGAGTTTTGATTCGTTTCGCGAAGGGGCAATAGTTTTTGCCTGGGGCTGTGGGGCTTACCCAGCCTCCTACTCAGTGGATACTGGGGATCCCACACCCAGGGATAAATCTGTCGGTATCTAAACCTGACTACTCACTTCTAATTACGAGGTTTAGAATGAGTGGAGCTGTATCTCCATTGCCACATTAGCCCTTTCCATTGCTTAGCCTGTACATGAATTTTATCTATGATAAATGAAGGCCAATATTTACATACTCTCCCGACAGCAAATAACATATTTCTATAGTAAAACAAACCAGATGCATAACATCTCAAATTTATTCTTTTTTGGAACAACGCTTTACATGTTTCGGGCTGTCTCTGCGTCTCTTTTGTGGTTGCTTGCTAGCAAGCAGCCACAGAACCTGTACGACATATACTTGATGCTGTATGTACAGTCTTAGACTCCTGATGTTGGACGGAGAGACCGTCCTAAACACGTAGATTGTCATTCCAAAGTAAAATAAATTTGAGATGTTATGCATCTGGTAGGTTTTACTATAGAAATACATTACGATGCACAGTCCTAGAAACGTCAAATTAGCAAATAACATGTTATGAAAGCTGGAGTGTCTGCAAACTTAAATATGTTCTTCATTGAGTTTTGACAGTGAGAGAAATTTTATCTGCATCGAACTGTGGCGGAAGGATTTCATCGTGTTTTGTACATACATACAATCATATTGATATGCTCCAAGTTCGTGGCGTTTTTTGTGGCTGGTGTTGAAATCTCCGAAGTAGTTATTTCGGGAACTCCCATGCCCGAGTTTGGGAAATGTTCCTTTTATCTTATATTTGTCTTCCTGTCGTGTTTGTCAAATTACTGCTAATATCTCCCTAATATCGGTAGAGCATTTCTAAAAAAGAACACAATTGATATATCCACGACGTTTGTAAGCGCGTGTTTAATAACTTGGATCTTAATTTAGTTTGTCATGCAACTGTTTTTGCGATTTGGTCTAATTACTTAAATTAATTCTACAGTCCATGGAGAGAATCCCATTGTGAACTGAAATAATATCAGATTTTAAGAAATTATAGGTCCTTTCAAGATCGTAATGTTTTGTGGTTGTTTGAAAGGCAGCTGTGTTGTACAAGTCCGATAAATTTATCTTGATGCACTAACGCAATGAAGCAGGCGTTTCCAAAAAAAAACACCAATAATGGATCTGTTAATCACGAAATTCCATTTCTTTCACAAAACCCCGAAGTTCATTTCTGTGTTTAAAAGGTCCCGCCACCGGTCATTATTCTGAGAGCAGATCCCTTTCTTTCAAGATAAAAATGAAGGTAAAGAAAACAAATTTAGTCCGGAACCTAAGGTCAGCACCACTAAAGCGCAGTGGGGAACGTAGTGTAAATATTATCGCTTTCCCTTATCGCAGAGCCGGTTGAGGATGTAGCTGGGTATTCCAGTGCAGCGTAAATTGCCGTAAACGAGGATTTGTGGCTTCCAGGTAAATAAAACGCTAAAAGCAATTGGACGGATTTACATCATTAATTAAAGTGACTGGTTGAGAGATGGATGACTGAAGTCCGAATTCCGGTAGGTTCGAAGTATTTTGTTCACTTTCCTATCCGGAACGTCTTTGCGCGTCTGTGGAATTTTCTGGAAAACGTAAGAGGGTCTGAGATTAAGACCAACCTGACAGATTGTCTTTTAGAAACAAGATGAGGTACATATGCAGCTTTATCTGTATTGCCTTATCCACTTCCGTTCCATTGCTCCTTTTAACATGGGTAAATTTTCCTTTATCTTCAGTATGGTATAAAAATTGCCAAAATAAGCAGTGACAAGATAAAAAATTTTTAGATGTCAGTCCTCGAAGCTACGTGGTCTAATATGGTTACTAAGACGCTTTGTACTTTTCATTCATGCATTTTCGGAAAGAAGTCGTAATATTACAAGTGATCCTGGCTGTGTCGCGTGCCGTGTCTCAGTTCTACCAGCCTTTTAAATAAAGTCACGAATATTCCTAGTAATTTTATTATTATTATCATTATTATTGACTGCAGTTGGGTTGTCACCCGGTGGCAGTGGTTATTTTACATGTATACAAAATATGAAATTGGTTACTAATAACTTTAAGTCGGGAGGGCCACATGAGAAGCATGTAGTGGCAACCTGGAATCTTGGGAACCATCTCAGCATTTGCTTATAGACACAGGGAAACCAAGAAAAACCTGTGTCGAGGTAGCCGGTCGCAGGACCTTCCGAATACTGACTTCTAGCCAGCAGTCCAGCATCTAAAGTAAAAAGAGCAATTCACACATAATACAGCAAATACACATAAAATGACAACAATGCACACAAGACAACTACAACAATACACATAAGATAACTAACAACAATACACACAAGACATCTTAAAATACAACATGTACAAAAGGTAAACCAAGGTAAGAAAGTAAGTTCTTTGTTCACTAATCACCTGCAATTCGCTGCTGTTTAGTCATATTTACTGACAGCGCAGTGAAATAAATTCGAAATAAGTGTTATTATTCTGACCACGAGCAAGCCAGGGGATACTCGTTGTATGTGCATTGTGTGATTTTCAGGCCAACTATAAAAGCAGAAATAGAGCCTAGAATGTAGCTCTCATGGAATCGAATCTCAGCCATTTACGTTGTGCACCGTGTTTTGCTCATTACAATTAGGGTAACCGCCCGCACGTTCGCTTCTCTGTGCAGCCTGGTGAGTACGAAAGAGAGTTCCTTCCTCAGCTTCAATCAATTTTTCCAGTTGAATAATTTCGAAGCTCAGCGCGAAAATTGGAGCATAACATGCTGTAGATATTCCTTTCTACAGGCGACAGAGTGATCTGATGGGCAAAAACATATATCATGTATCTTAACTGCGTTGATACGCGGGCCAAAAATAGGTAAAATATATAGGGTAATGTAAGTGGACTGAAATACCGTAGCCTCATGAAATATTCCCGCTATAATTTCAAACCAATTTCACAATTTACGGCCCTTTAAGTAAATGAAAATAAGAAGCCTTTTGTGACGGCATGCAGTAGTGGGTTTGCATACAAGTAATGCATCAAAATGCCCAAGGATCTATAGCACGTCTAATTTATAGTGCGGTATGTTGTGGAAACTTGCGGCCAGTCGTGTAGTGGCTGGTCGGTCCGTGCTTCAGCAGGGAAAAGCCACTTAGTTCGGAAATGTAACAACACCGCAATAAATAACAGGGCTTAAGCGTCTAAAGGGTTTGTTTTTCATCTACCCCTCTTCTTCCTTTGTGTTTCATTTAGCCGGCTTCCCTTAAAAGTTCTGGAAAGTAGACAACGAAATTTTCGGTGATTCAAGAATGTGGATTTGAACGCATGGTTACGTGATGGGGTAGTTACTTTCTCTTCAACGCTTGGGATATTAGGACTATCTCAGACATACCGTGTTGATTGTGTTTCTCGTTTGTGTGCCTGTCAGGGAATATTTTCTAGAATTTAGTCATATCTTATACGTGTAATATACCTAAATAAGTGAGCAGTGTGTGGGCCGGTAGCTCAGTCAGTATAGCGCCTGACTACGGGCTGGACGGTCCGGGATCGAAACCCGGTGGGGACGAGAATTTCCTCCCATCCAGACCGGTCCTGGGGCCCACCCAGCTTCCTGTACAATGGGTACCAGGTCTTTCCCGGAGGTAAAGTGCGGCCGGGGCGTGCTGCTGACCACTCACCTCCTTCTAGTGCCGCGGTCATGGAAGAGTAGAGATATGCCTCTACCCACCCTCTGAGCCACACCGGGCCTGTAACGGGATCACTATACCTCATCTTTTAAGTGAGCAGTGTAGCTTTAAGCTACACACGTTGGATATCAAAGTACACTGAACATTTTTACACAGTTGAGAGAAAACTGTCTGATGCAGTGCCACATTTATAATGTCGAAATATTGGCTATTGCCTTTAGTGTGTATATTAATGTGAGGTTTCTTGATTGTATGTCTAAATGAAATTAAAGTTGGATGTCAATGAGTAACATTTTTGTTGTTTTTTAAAAGACAAATTGGATGGACAAATAATCTAATGACCACAGGCTCTAGATTTATTTATGACAGTACACTTACTGGATATATATATATTCAGTTTTTAATGATAGTTACATTAGCTTTGTTAACTATTTTGCTACTTTTATATAAAAAGACTAACGCATTATCATTAATTTTTATATTTGTTATTACCATAAATTTGATGAAGATTTCCGAGACGCCAACATGTCACCGATCATTGTTCAGAGAAAGATATTTTCTGAAGTTTTCGATTAGCACAAAATGATGTTTCAACATTCATTGTAAACAGCTCTGTAGGATTCTTTAGTTAAATATTGTATTTAGTTTATACATATTATATACCTCGTTGATTGTACCTTATTTTCTATTTACACCCAACCTTGTATATCATTTGCATTTGTATAACCAGCAACTGAGTAATTTAAAAATTGCCCATCCAGTTAGGTAAGTCTGAACTGGAAGGATGTGGGTTAAATATTCACACGACGAATCTTGAGCAATGAAAATGTGCAGTTTAATTACTATACCTACACGGTTAGAAAATTACGACAGCTCTAAAGCCTGTGTTAAATTAGTGAAATTTCTCTTTACTGTGGGTAGGATGAACGATCTATTTCAGACATTTTCATTCAGGTGTAGTGGCACAGCGAACGGTTTGACTTCGTGTGGTATTAAAATGTTTTTAGAACTGAATGTACTTTGGTTTCCAAACGAGTGAGTCGTACATCTGGCCCTGTGTGCCTACCTCTACTTTAATATTTTGGGTCTCAGCTTCTTACGTCATTCAGCGACGCCTTAATAACTAGACCGCTAGAAATCTTGCAGCAGTCAAAGCCTTAGTATTAAGTACTAGTTGTGCAGGGTCGTTTCAAGTAATTGCGACGAAAATTATCTAGAGTCCGCAATAATAAAGCTCTCGATATTTTTAACACGTAAATTGTACCTCAGAACGTAAATTACGAGAGGTGCTGAAAAGTCCTTAGTCAGACCTACTTCCCCGTGCCGTACGACGGAATCGATAGTGTTGTTGGAAAGAGGGGTCTGTTCATGTGCCGAATTGCAAGTCTTTACTTGTTACAGGGGCTGGAAGGAAGCATGTCAGGTGACGCGCGCGATTTCAACAACATGGAGACGCGAGATGTCAAGTTTTTTTTACATGCAAGGCAAGGCGCCGAAGGAAATTCACGCCATTCTGATAGAAACATTAGGGAAACATGCATCATCTAAGCCACCGTCAAGAACTGGGTGGCCCAGTTTAAACGTGGTGATTTTCCCACCTGTGATGCGCCTCGTCCTGTACGGCCCAAAACAGAGATCACCCCAGAGATCATTGATCAATTTCACGAGTTAATCCTAGAAGACCGCCGGATTTCGACTAAATCAATAGCTGAGCAACTGGGCATCTCACGTGAGCGGTTTGGGTCCGTCATTCGTGAAGATTTGGACATGCGGAAGCTCTCCGCGAAGTGGGTCCAGAGATGTCTGAACGCGGATCAAAAACGTCAAAGGTGTCCGTTGTCTGAGCAACATTTGGAATTTCTTCGGCGCGATCCAGACGATTTCCTGACCCAGTTGGTGACCATGGACGAAACCTGGTTTTATCACCATGACCCGGAGACAAAGAAACAATCAATTGAGTTTCGGAATAGCGGCTCACCCCGCCCCAAAATATTCCGAGTGCAAAAATCCGCTGGAAAATTTCTCGCCTCGATTTTTTGAGATCAAGACGGTATTCTTCTTGTTGATTATCTTCCAAAGGGCCAAACTATCAACGCGGAGTACTGCCCATCTCTGCTGGTGCAGTTGAAGGACTTTTGAAGGGAAAACGCCGCGGGAAGTTCACCAAGGTGGTCTTGTTCTCGCACGTCAATGCCCCGACTCACCGGGCACTTGCAACCCAGAAGAAACTGGCCTAACTGGGCTTCCAATGTCTTGATCACCCAACCTATTCTCCGGATCTGGCCCCGTCGGACTACCACCTGTTCCCTGGTCTGAAAAAAAAATTGAAAGTTCGGCATTTTTCTAATTACGCTGAGGTACATTCTCAGTTCCTGTTCAACATGGCGGCGTAAAATTTAAGATTTCCATTCCTACAAATTATTTTTCACATGGAATGATAGAAATCATTCGGATTTTCATCCGGGGATGGCAGTCCTTGGATTCGAAATCAGGCTGCCCTGGTACAACACTAATTAAAATATTAAAAAAAAAGATGTTTTAACTTTCATGTGATTGTCTGGTCTATATGTTGTTGGAAACGTCCATTTGAATATATCGTCTTAATTCTGGAGGAGTGTGTCGCTGTGCTGTCTGTAGGAGAGTACACTCAGCGAACCACCATGGTATAAGCAGAAGACAATGAAATCGGCTTTTATGTTAAGAAATATACAATTTACCGAACAAATTTCGTGTGAAAGAGTCACAAATTGAAATTCGGATGTGAGAACTTGCAAATAGATGGTCGGTATGAGCTAGGATGACAAGTAATATAGTGAAGAAATAACTCGAAAATATGTGAAGTTTTAGTTTCTATGGGCGGTGAATGAGAAAATATACTGTCTTTCGACATGGCGCTCTGATAGAAATTTAACACGGTTTCGGAGGGGCTAATTGCCACAATATTAGAAGCAGTAGATTGCTCTGGAATCTGGTGAGATTGCACCTTTTCATGCCACAGAAGACATTGTTTGTCTGTCTGTCACAAATTTTGCGATTCCATTATAGAAAAACAGGTAGACCTAAATATTGTTTACCAGTAGGATACAGGGAACCGGGGAAGACACGTGCAGATCAGTTCTGGAGCTCGAACAGGCCTTGTTGTGAACGCTGCTGCTGTGAATAATAATTGCATTTGTGGTATTATTGTGGTCTGTGGTTTATTCGAGGATAAAACGACGTCTGGGGGAGACTAGAAGCCTTACGCATAACGATAGGGCGGAAGAGTTTTGTGGACACGAATATAAAAAAACCTGGAACATTTTTATATGATGAGATGAAAGAGAAGAGGTCAAAAGCCATGGCGTTTCATTAGTGACGGGGTTGCTATGAAAAGCGGCAAGAGGAACGGAAAGCAGAAAAACCCTGACAATCATTTACTCCCGCCTCTAGTTAGCCAATAGGAGGCATGGAAGATTAACTTCCACCAATGAATGGAAGCGTTAAGGGGGAAAAAAACTCATGAAAGAAATATGGACACAAGCGGAATAGAGATAATCAAATAAAAAAGAAGGGGCAGCAGTTGAGTGTAAAGGAGAAGAGGCAAGAAATGAATGGATGTGATTTGATGTACCCTCGCTTTACATGTTGCGTGTCTACGGACCGATTCCTCACACTGGGTGTTCAGTGTCAGGGGGTAGCTGACTTTAAATTAGCTCAGTGTGATATCTCAGCAGATTTCATTCTTTATCGTTGTGGTATGGGGATGTGAAGCCAAGTTTTATTCGCGCACCTCTGTGACTCTTCATTAATTTATTTGTGATTTCATTTTATTTAATTGGTAACTTCGCAATACTCCTTCCTCAGCAATGTAATATATCGTGAGTTCTGCCACCGACGATGATCGGACGAGGTTTCGATGCTGTATGGAGATTACATATGCTTATTATGTTAACAGTTCGGTCTAAACATACGCCGAATTTTCTCACTAAAATGGTCCGAAACTCTGCTAAGCATTAAATGGTAAAAAGTTGCAGATTTAAAACATTTGCCTGCTGGAGGTTCTCGCAGCAGTTCCTGTGAGAAGTGCTGTCTTTTGCGATGGGCTGTCGTGTACTGCGGTTGGGGTTGGCTGCCTCGTTCAGATCAGAAGTTTAAGCCGCTCGAGAAAACAAGGTTACACATAACATGAAAAGAGGAAACATCATGTACTACGAGCGAACCAATGACAGACAGTAAGCCTTAAATGGGATGCAGCGTTGAACATTTTTACTGAAGGTAGTTGAGGTGGAGAGTGTGAGGAGGAAAGGAATTTATATTTTTTAAGGAAATTTACAAGTTGGGGGGTAATCGAATGATCATTTATTTGGGTTAGCTATTAGATTACATGATGTCACATGGCAGAAAGGGGGACCGCGGTAGCACAGTGGTCAAGGTACTGTGTTACAAATCGGAAGGTCGCTGTTTCGATTCCAGATGGTGTCATTGGAATTTTTCATTGACATAATCCTTCCGATCGCACTGTGGCCCTGGAGTCGACTCAGCCTCTAACAGAAATGATTACCAGGAGCATTTCGTGGGGGTAAAGGCGGCCGGTACGTAAGACTGACAATCTTAGCACCATCCTGTGCCGTTGTCATGAAATGTGGGAACCTTAACTTCCTGGAACCCTCTGGGCACCTCGGGCCTGTAATGGGACTGATTTACCTTCACTTTACCACATCGCAGAAAGCTTGAATCTTCATTGCCCGCTGTATTGATGCAAAGTAACACTCCCACAAGCAGATTTTACGGTGTCGCAAATAGAGTTACATTTCACATCCAGATACGGAAAATGTTGACAACACCTGATATAAGTACATTATAAGTACGTGGACAGTACTAATACCAGCTGCTCTGGCTGTAGTGTTGAACGTAGGATTTAAACACAATCGCCTTTTCAACTGTGTAGCTACTGAATTTGTGCATAAATTGGCAAGTTTTCTGTACATATTTCCGCTTACAATCCGTACTGAAAAGGAAACGAACTTTCTAAAGTTGCATGTTGAAAACTGTGAGATGCAACCCCAGTTAAAAAACATAATATACATAACGGTCCTATCCTTCGAGTTCCGGTGTATTAAGGTTGTAGTTGTAGTTATAGTAGTAGTAGTGGTAGTAGTAGTTGTAGTAATGGTAGTAGTTTCTAGTAGAAACAGCTGCGATAGACATATCTTAAAATCCTTTTATGACTTTTGGTAAGTGATGCGTTAGTTTTGTGCTTCAATTCTTGAAAAAGTCACCTTGTTTATATTTTTCGCATCGTGTAATATATCACAATGTGTACACACTTAAACATCCAAAATGTGCACTACTCTACCTGACGGAAGGTAACTGCAGATTCCATCGACATTCTCCTGCTTTTACACACGAGCAGTCCGTTCTGATATTAATGATACCGTATTATAGGGCCACTGATTGCGGATACACTGCACGTGTGTTCACCTTCTTTTCCTGATATTAGAATAAGTTTTATTTTACTAAAATGAAACAGACATGTGTCGTAGCGCAGACATTTCATCAAAATGAGTTTCCCGCATTAGCACACATCACAATGTTTTATCAAAAAAATGTGCTTATCCCCAATATTTTGTACAAACATAACATGTTTACATGTTAGTCCATTAAGGGTCCGTCAATTTGTTTCTCTGTCCAGTAAAACTGTGTGTCGGTGGGTTACGGCATACTGCTGCTTTGTGAGCGACATAAGTAGGACGGTAAGAGAACTGCTAGGAACAAGAAGCAACTGATGACTGACTGTCTTCCAGCTGTCAAGGGTTCATTCGTGATCCAGAAGCGTATGAAGTGATGTTCCGAGAAACAGAAACCTACTAATGAATGCATGACGGAACTCTGGCAATCAGAAACAAAAGCTACACCGTCGGTTGGTGGCTGGAGGATTCACCCAGGAAATTGGAAAAGCAACACTGTGCAATTTCCTGCAGTCTAGAACATAAAAGAGAATTCCTACTGATGAGAAGGAAAGAAGAAAAGAGTGGAAGAAATTGACTGAAAACAGAAACAAGACGGCAAATATATAAGATGCACCATTTCTGGAAATTTATCGCCGAAGGAATAATTGCGGTATTTGATTTTCCTGTGTTCTACATCTTGACGAATTTTTGTCCACCAGTCTTTCGTCAGACATTGACTGAGACCATCAAATTTGTTTGGTTTATGAATCTTTTTCGTTAGGAGGGACGAGGTAACGGAGGAATGGAGGAGATTGCATAACGAGGAGCTAAATGATCTGTACTCCTCACCCAATATGATGCGGGTGATAAAATCGAGAAGAATGAGATGGGATGGGCATGTGGCGCATATGGGTGAGGAGAGGGGAGTGTATAGTGTCTTGGTGGGGAAACCGGTGGGAAAGAGACCACTGAGGAGACCTAGGCATAGATGGGTGGATAATATTAGGATAGGTCTTCAGGAGGTGAGACGTGGGTATATGGACTGGATTGGGCGGGACCAGGATAGGGATAGGTGGCGGAGGCTTGTGAGTACGGTAATGAACCTTCGGGTTCCGTGAAATGCGGGGAGTTTCTTGACTAGCTGCAAACCAGTTAGCTGCTCAAGAAGGACTCTGCACTGTGGAGTAAGTAAGTAAGTAAGTAAGTCTTGTTCGTTGTGAATCTGACAGCTGTCAGCATATTTTAATGACATACACCATTGCTGTATGTACAGTGGAAAACTCCTGATGATGGACAGAGGAACTGTCCGAAACCTGTAGAGTTTTATTCCAAAAATAAATTTGAGAAATTAGTGCATCTAGTTGGTTTTATTATAAGAATTTTTTACGATGCACGGTCGCCTGAACGTCAAAATTAACGATCCTGTCGCTATAATTTACGTACAGTATTCACCAGGTAGAAATGACACCCAAATTCTGAATCTGTATGTTAAGATTGTCATTACATTACCCGGGGTGCTGATAAGTCCATCTAGTTGGTTTTATTATAAGAATGCCCACAGAAGTTTGAAAACATTACACTGATGTTTACATTCACACGGCAGACCTCCAGATCTGACTAGGACACATTGGAGCTGATACATATCTGGGGACCGGCACAAGGAATGAATGTACCAATCGAAAGTTGACGATATTTATGTACGGAAACTCTACGCGAAACATGGAGGCAAGGTTTGCCAGTGAAGGAAGCCCTACATCCATATTTTCATGAATTTTGTTTTATGAGTTGCCTATTCTACTGGCTACACTCCGTCGATTTCCCGTAACGTGTTCTCCGTTCGCAGGAGTGTTTATAAAACCATGCATGAACGGCTAATGCAAAATCCCTGTTCCGACTGCACTGTCAACTGTGTGTGATGTGGTAACCATGATCGCCTCTCGTATTTAATTCTTTGAAATTTATCCTTAATATGATGTGACTGCAATGATGGCTTTTGACGCTAGATGGGAGTTCGCCCACGTGTTGCTCCTAATTATCGCAGAATTTTAAAGAAGGTTCATTATGTTCTCATAATTTAATGAGATTTTTACTCGTTCTACTCTGTTGACGTGTTTGTTTTTACCTATGAAAAGGATTAATAATTTTAGTGTACTTACTAGGAGATTAAGTCTGTCTGGGTAAGGCGCCTTGTCCACTTACAAATACTAACCGACGTTTAGCACAAGCTTGCTGTCTTAATCTTCAGAGTGTAAGTAATCTTAAAAGGTAAAGGTAAAGTGATCCCATTATAGGACCGGTTTGGCCGAGAGGGTGGGTAGAGATATAGCTCTACTCTTCCATGACCACGGCCCTAGAAGGTGGTGAGTGGTCAGCAGCACGCCCCGGCCGCACTTTACCCCCGGGAAAGACCCGATACCCATTGTACAGGAGGCTGGGTGGACGGGCGGAAAATCTCCTCCCCACCGGGATTCGATCCCGAACCATCCAGCCCGTAGTCAGTTGCTATACCGACTGAGCTATCCGGCCCACAGTAAGCAATCTTACTGGACCGTTATTTACCAACAAACACGGCATCATACCAACAAAACTGGAATATTTACCAGCACCACTGTAAGAACAAAATCTCGTTTGAAGGGGAGTTTACAGCATCTTGCGTTCAGATGACATAATTTAAGAGAAAATAATGATTCTGCAGCAGCGCTGTACATATTTCCAGCTTTACAGTTATTACATATTTTATATCTATAAATGCCTTGTAATTAGTACAGAGAATATAGCACATTTATCCCTTTGTTTTGTTACTTGTGCTGCCGTCGTACGGTTATACAAAGTCCTTACACTGCAGAGAAGCCTTACTTTCTCACTCTGTTGGACGGAATCATAATTAACTCGATTCGCTTAAAAACGTAGTATACGTAAACACGATTGTCATCGTTATTAGCAAGCGTTAATGACCTTTTCCCAGAGCAGCAGTCCAAGTTTTAAGTGGCAGTATCGGAGAATTGGGTTTCTACTCCTAGTGGTGCGGATTCTGTTAACGAGACAGCAGCATTTTAAAAATAATCCGGATAAAATCTAGAACCTAAGACCAAGGTGGGTACTTTAATCTCTAAATTTGTACAAGGGGTGGAAGTGTAAACGGCACTGTTTGCCACCAATCACAAAAAAAAAAATTAAAAATACAGGCCAGTGGCTTTCACATATCTGCTGTCCCAAGATATTTCCTTCGAATCTAATTGGTAACAACACGTACCACTTTAGTTGATAAACGAAAACACAACGGGATGTGTAACTTTAAAGACGTAACACGTTTTAAACATTTCTTAAAATATACATTTTTACCACAGATTGTGACTCTTGGAAAATTGCATGTAGTCAAACACACGTGCGCGTGCATGCCTATACTAAGACCTTAAGTTTCCCTAAGACAACCTGAAGATGACCAGTAATGGCCGAAACATGTAGTTGTCCATTATATAGTCATTAAACACGCCTCATGTGACACAGTTGTGTTTGACTACATACAATTTTCCAAGTTTCACACATACAGCGTGGATGACACACTTCCTAGACCACAGAGTGTTATTATGAATTGATATTAGGTGGTTAACAGTAAGCCGCAGTTGTTTTCCTAAACATCATTACGCAGTCTCTCTAATGGAGATGAATTGTTTTCTTTGAGGCATGAATTAAAGTTGTAACTGCTCTTTGGGAGACATTTGTGCTTGAGATGTTTAATTTCTGGAAACGTTGCTATTTTGTTCTGTTTAATGTTCTTTACAATTTTCTTTTTCAACCAGAATCTCAGACTTTTATATGCTTATTAGTAACCAATTTCATATTTTGTATACATGTAAAATAACCACTGCCACCGGGTGACAACCCATAATAATAATAATAATAAT
>Ga0131853_10007406_pt1 | contig 19855 bp, 19 predicted proteins | sample TergutLab28metaG_FD_92764 | JGI IMG/M metagenome (GOLD analysis project Ga0131853, IMG submission 92764) | Labiotermes labralis P1 segment gut microbial communities from Petit-Saut dam, French Guiana - Lab288 P1 (version 2) (version 2) | ecosystem: Host-associated > Arthropoda: Insects >... | reverse complement strand
ACTATGATTCGAAACAGATTTCGTGATATAATGAGGTATCTGAGATTTGATATGAAGAGAACACGTTCTCAACGTTTGCAAAGTGACAAATTTGCACTGGCTTCTGAAGTGTGGCAGAGGTTCTCTGCTACATACCTGGGGAGAATCTTACTGCAGATGAGCAATTCTTTCCATCTAAAGCCAGGTGCTGACAAGTTTGGGATAAAATTCTGGATGTTAGTAGATAATGACACCAAAGATCTATGTAACGCCTTCCCATACTTGGGAAAAGATGAACTACGTTCTGCTAACGAATCACTCCCAGAGAGGGTTGTAATGCGGCTCATGTCACCATATTTCAACAAGGGAAGGAACGTAATAACAGATAAATTCTTTACATCTGCAAGGCTTGCTCGGACACCCAAAGCAAATGATACGAGCATTGTTGGAACAATAAGTCGTACACGAAGAGAAATACCTGCAGTTCTGGCAATGAAGAGAGCCCCCCTTCATGAAACCACTCTGCTAAGAAATGGCGACGGTGCTACCTCGACAATCTATCAAGGAAAATTCAACAAGAATGTACGTCTTCTGAATACGTTACATAGTACAATAGACATTGAAACAAATCGCAAAACGCTCCGCAAGACTGTGCAGTTCTACAACAAAACAAAGTTTGGAGTCGATATTCTTGACCAAATGGCTCGCAGATACAGTACAAAAGCAGCAGCACGTCGGTGGTCTGTCCATGTCTTCTATAGCATATTGGATCTTGCGGCGATCAATGCATGGATCATTTACAGGGGTGTAACGGGGGAAGAAATGAGCAGGCATGCCTTTCTCCGTCAGCTTGCTGAGGAATTACGGGAGGTATACAAAGAGAAACGTGAATCTATGTTTCCAAAACACAACGAAGAAGAGAAGTCGCAGGACAAAAGGAAAGCAAGCAAAAGCCATCAGTGTCAAGTAGGTATGTGTGAACGCAGCAAAACAACTGAAAAATTTGAAATATGTTTCAAATATGTATGTGGAAAGTGCACGAAAACTGTAGATAAGAAATTCCGCTGCAAGAAATGCACGCTGTAACGCTATTAAAGATTTCATTCATTGTCAGCGATGTTTCCTGGTATAGGCCTATTTGACACGTCATATGTATAAAACATGACAAAATAAATAACTAAATGATGACAAATAATGATTTTTAAATACTTACCTTCCCCACTTAGCATAATATAAATTAAAAGGCAATAAACCACACAGCGGTCAAAATGACAGCGGTTGGCGCTTTGAGGTAGTGAAGTAATACTGGCGCTTCTAGTGTTAATTAACCTCAGAATTGCTGAATGGACGATTGAATTCTCGTCAATCAAGGCCCACGCAGGTAACCTTGGACACAACCTAGCTGAGCACTTAACCAAAGACGCAGCAAAGACAAAGATATTCCAGTCGTCTTCGACAGAATTCGCAACACCACCCTTATAATTGAACTCGAAGAGAATTCAACACTCAAATGGCAAGAAGAACGGGAACAATGTAATAAGACTGCCGTAACTAAACTGATCTTCCCAAACGTACGGGACGGGATCCACCGCCCAGTAAGAATAAACACGAACTTCACGGCACTAATAACTCATCATGGTAAAACCGATTCCTAAATCTATACATTCATAACGGAAAACGCAATGTCCCTTGCAACACGGAGCATCCACCCCTCGAACACATACTCACCAACTGCACACGCCATAAAGGAAAAAAGGGTCTCATTTTAGCAGCACATTCTAAAAACTGGGAGCAGGCCTCCTAGCAAAAAAGTTAACAAGAAAACATTTTAAACCATTTCTCAAATTTACCAAACAAATTTGAAACATTAGTTAAAGAACCTTAATGCAACTGTTACCTTTGGAATTCTGTGAAGTAGATCCTACTATATATAGGTAACACATGTATAAATGACAAGCAATTGTAATTCTAATGCACTAAAGGTTATGCCATCCAAACAAAAAATTTAAATTTGGCACTTCCTAGCCATAAACCGAAAATATAAAGTTAGCTTGTTGTATCACTACAAGTGATGCAGCATGTTTAAAATTTAAATAAAATATACATAAATATATATTTACATACAGACGTACGTACATGCATATATATACATACATACAAACATACATACATACAAAGAAAAATACATATTTACGTATATAATTATACATACACAATATACAAGTACAATCATACATATGTACATATGTATGTACAATCAATCATACATGCATACATACCTCCACATATGTACTAAATATATAAATACACACATTCACACATATAATTACATACACAAATACGTAGAAACTTACATACATTCCAACATACATACGTGTCTACATACATACATTCACAATTACATAATTCAACTTATATAAATACGTAAATACATACATACATATATACACACATACTGATATACTTACATATGAGAAACCCTAGAATATTTCATCCATACATACCTGAAGACATTACGACTAGCAATGTCGAAGAGACCTTAATGGCGCAGAACCCAGATCTCAATTTAGCCAATGGAGACAACAATGCTAAGTTCATCTATGTAACAAAAAGCACTCTAGGGACCTAGTAGTGGAGGTAGGAGTTCATGTTAGAAATTCGGTTCTGCAGAATATGTTAAAAACTTGGAGGGATCTGTTGCGAAATAGAGGATTACTTTACCGTAAACAGATGCTCTAAATTCTCTAGGATCAACCACAGGGATCGAGACTGTAGTGGAGAGGAATCATGAACCTCTCTGCTTGGAAACACAAATTGAGGGATTTTACAGCCCTCACAGTCATATAAATGTGTCAGTTATATGACGATTACCAAATTCGACCCGAAGAAACCTGTCTGTCTCAACAACTTCTCACTAGACAAGAAATGTTCGAACCTGCAGGCACTTATGGCGAAGTAGAGAAAAAACAAAATCTGCTGATATGGCTGCCAACAGTAATGCTTATACCAATACAGTCACACGCAACAGACAAGACATCCCACTTACCTACATTAAATTCTTCCAAATTAATTTGCAGCATTCCAGACTTTCAACAGACAATATTTTAAAACTAAGATCTGAAAAATAAACACACATTCTACTTCTGCAAGATCCATACACAATACTAAATAAAATTGACCTTGTTCCTTAAAGGATATAAAATTTTTACTCACTAGGTTATTAGGCCAAGAGCAGCCATTGTAGTTACCAAGAATTCACTGCAGTAGAATTTTGAAACCTAATAGGTAGTTTGGGAAAGAGGTGGTATTAAAGAAGAGATATATAAAAAAACCTTTGAAATATTCCCTAGATACCTAACTGCAATTTACAACATTTTTTCAATAGACGAATTGAGTTGGAGAAGAACAACGCTGCTTCCATTTCCTAAGTCCGGCAAGGACAAAGCCGTAGACTTAAAAAATTTCGCCCCATAAGTCTTATAAGCACATGTGTGAAGGTATTAGAAAAATTATTTATAAACAGAATTAACAAACACGGATTCTCTCACAAATATATGAACAAAAACCATTAAGGATTTACGCCGCAAAAAAGCACGATTAATGCGGCCATGACGTTGAAGAACGTTGTGACAGATAGACTGACAGAATGAAACGTATTAGTGATTGTGAGCCTTGATGTCACAGACGTCTTCGATGCCGCCTGGTGGCCAGCTACTTCGAAAGTACTGAGTGCGTAGCAATGCCCCAATAATTTGTTCTATTTTGCCAGATGCTACTTTAAATAACGCTCAGCCTCTCTGACTAAGAAAAACTGACGCATTGAGAGAGAGGTATGTAAAGTGTGCCCCCTAGATTCATGTTACGCTCCGGGTCTCCAGAACATAAAATACAACACATTATTTAACCTCAATATCACCAAGCGTACATTAGCATTAGGACCTAGATGAAATTCTGTTAATCATTAGAGGAGAATCAGACAAGGAAGCCGAAAGCTTCGCTAACATATAAGTGAGCAACATAAACGCATGGTCAAAGAGGAACAAGGTAGGCTTCAACGAAGCTAAATAAAAAAACGATGCAAATTTCACGGAGGAATGAAAGGAATCAAAGAAATTAAAATTCATCAAAATAACAAAATTATTAAACAATTTATAACAATTAATTATTTAGGAATAGTTTTGACGATAAGTTTAAATTTAACACGTTGCGGATAAGTGTGCTAAGGTTAATTTCAGCTTATCCTAATCTGCCAAAATCCATTGGGGATTAAACCACGAAGTCTTAATAACAACTAAAAAGGAGCTATCCTAACGCTCTTACTGTACGGTGCACCAGTTTGGTTAGACGAACTCAGGTATGAATAAAACAGACGCAAGTACAACAGGGTGCCCAGGCAAATGAACATAGTGTTTTCCAAAGCATATCGCAATACGTCCTGCGAAGTTTTATGCAATTCGGCAGGAATCAAACCAATCATCATCAAAGCTGAAGAAGCAGCGAAGCGCTACGACGTCATTAGTATCCGATGAGGTTGGGCCAGCCCGCTTAATGTGTAAAATAAAGTGACCTGAGTTTGGTAAAAGAGTGTCCTATGTTTCAAGGAAGTATTTGCGTGTAAGAATGGTACAAGTGAATGTGCCCCCTAAAACCCGGTAATGAGGTCCCTACTTTGCCAACCCTACGCCGAAACCAGCCTCCTGGTCCCGTTGCAAGAAAGTCGTAAATGCCTCTCCGGGCATTTCTATTTCTTGAGTATAATATTAAATAATAACGGCATTCGACTTTTTTCCGAAGGTATTTCATCAGGTTGAGAGTTGCCGTCCAGCTTGGGCCCCTTGCCCGGTGCATGAAATTCCCACGTGTGGTCCAGACTCTATTCTTTCTTTAGCATAATTTTAAAAAGAATCGGCTTAGGGACCCTTATATTTAATCGAGGTAATTTAATCAGGTTGTCAACCGCCGTACAGATCGATCCCCGGGACCGGTGTGAGAAGTTCCCAAGTGCGGTCCAGACACAAATCTTACTTTAGCATAACATTAAATAGCATCGGGGTAGGGACATTTATAATTTTGGCAGCCGCCTTCCGGCTTCATCCCCGGGCCCCGTACAGGAAGACCTATGTGCGGTCTAGGCACTACTCATTCTTTAGCATTATATTAACAGGGTTCGGCGTTTGACTTTTTATTAACCGAGGTAAATTAATCTGGTTGGCTGCCGCCATACAGGTTTGTCTCTGGGTCCCGTGCAGGAAGGTCCTAATTGCGGCCTGGCCACTACTCATTCTTTAGCTTCGCCCCGGAAGGTTTGCAGCTCCACCCTCCGTAGATAACACAACGCCAAGCCGCACAATTAGCCGTTGGTTTAATGTCTGAGGTAACATAACGGGGATGGCAGCCGCCGTCCTGCTTGGTATCGTGGTCCCCGTCCAAGATGTTTCTAAGTCACGCTGTGTGTTTAGCGTTTAGTGTAGTGCAGGAAGTTTCTAAATACGTTAGAGGCACTAAATTTTCTTGTGCTTCGGTGCTCCCCACACTTAGGCCAAGACCGACCGCAGGACAGATTTGTAACCCGTGATCTGCCACCGGACAGATTGGTATCTTTTAAAGGTTTGTCGGCCCCCGTCAGATGTCGTGACGCCATTTGGATTGGTACAGGGACGCGGTGACCGTGACGTAGGTTACGTATATGTTACAGTGATGCATGGACGGTGTATCTGTGAAGTAGTATAGGAAAAGGGATACAAGGTGCGAGAAAAAATGGCGTAAGAGTAATTTATATTTGGTATTAACGAATCGAGGGTAATGAATGCGAGTCTTAGAAGGAAAACAAAATACACATCAAATGGTGTTTAATCAAGAAATTTGTACATCCAGCATAATTGGTATATTGCAGACGTCGGAGGAGGTGTAAGAGTAGTGGCAACGTTACGACGCCGTGTCTTCTTTTCAGCTTCCTGTCTGGGAGGAAAGAGCCTGGGATCTGTCGGTGTCGTACGTTATATGCCAGTACTTAAAAAGGTCCACTTGGTTCAGAACTGCTAGCAGGGGGTAGGACATCCCTATTAATAGAATTGTTCCACATCGTAACATAAATTAATAGAGCGTTTTTTGTTACTGTTTCGACGCATGTGCTAGGGATGTCCGTGTCCGCTGCAAGCAAGATTCGACGCAGCTCATTTAGAAGGTTTATTGCGGTAGCCGCATGGCTAACATTTTGTGCGCTGTCGTGGTAACGTCCATAGCCAACTGTAATTTGCTAAGCCAATTTGAATAATGGGTGAATGGATCCCATCGTGTTAACAGCCGTAAGATCTGTTTCCAAGACAGGCACATTGTCTCCTCCTCTACGTCCGGCTCAGGGGAAGGGTGGTGGAAGTCTGGATTCCCAGTTATGGTGACGGAGGGCGATGCTCGGAACAGGCGAACTTCGTTGCCTACGACGTCCTTCTCCTCCCTCCACATTTCCTGCCCAAGTTGCGTGACTAGTTCGTCAAACAGCTTCCTAAACACAAAATAAGAACATGACGTCAGCATCCGCTAGCCAATAAATAGGAGGTCGCTTGTACGTGTCAGCAACAGTTGGTGCTGGAACCGAAAATAATGCTCTGACTACTGAAGAAAAAGGAAATAGGACGTGTCAGCAGGGCTCTGCAATTCTGAGTATTATTCTGACTACAAATGAGGTAAGTGATAGAAGCTGTTTTGGGTTTGTCGATCCAAAATAGGTATGTATCTTTTGTAGAGAGAGGAACAAAATCATGGCTCGCAGATTCGAGATATTGAACGCGAATATGAGACAGTACAAGAGGTAAAATGCCTTAGGAAGGCAGCTGACTGTCCGTTTAATACCCCTTTCGGATAAGACGAATCCAGTAACACAATTTCCTAGCCAGTGTGAACTATATCATTCAGGACGCTTTATGCGATTCAGACGAGAGTGATATGGTGGGGATGATTATTCAAAATCAGGTAAACCAAAATGACAAGCGTATCGGTATCTGTTTCGGATTGAAAGATCAAATATTCGGAGACGTGGTATGGAGCGTTTTTGATAAAGTCTCTCAGTCGAATTTTAGATCAATGAACTGGACACGTTAGTTGTAACCCTGCATTCGGTCAGGATGCTCGTCGGTTTTGGTAAACTTGAAGGGGCAGACCGCCGTCTGTAATGGCGCACCTGAAGAGAATTATCGTGGACGTGCAGGCAGAACAGATCTGCTTGGCTCACGCTCCATTAATAGCAATTACCAAGGTAGATAATGATCCAGACTATAAAGCGTATCGGCAATGCCAGATGATTCGTCACGTGTTCCAAACGTTACTCTAGGCGAACGGAATAGAACTCAATAAAGTTGCGGGGATGCCCGAAATAGTCAAATTCTAGTAAACAATCGGGTGTATAAGATAATTTTCTACCGCGGTCTGAACTGCGGTAACATCATGTTTGAAGGTCAACTAGACTTCCCCAAAAGACTTAATGTACTGTACGATGATGTCGAACGACATTATCACGTGATCACAAATTTACTGGGCCAATGGCTAGAAAGTACGTGTGTAAAGAGTGCAACAAATCATGTATGAGTGACGTCAAGCACGCTTGCAACTAGACCTTTAGCAACTGAATGCCCCGCGCTCCGTGCGCGATCTCCCATTTTCGAATCCTCTGCGCCGAATGTAATAGACCTTTTAGAAGTCGAACGTTCTATGACAAAGATAAACAGCGCCCAAAGAAGAAAAAACTTTATGCGAGGGCATACGATATTGCGCGAATTGCGAATGGGATGTGATGCACGAAAATCACGAGTGTAACAAACGGTTCTGCCATAACTGTAAGCAGAACAAAGAAAACGTTCACCTGTGCTATATGAGACCGCTGAAGGACGCCTTGCTCCCTGCAGTTGATAATGTAGTGTACGTTTTCTACGATTTCGAGACTACCCAAAATACCGAGTACACGGACAGGGTTAAGTTACACGTACCTAATCTCGTCTGCGTGCTGCGTTTCTTTTTTCGTTACGAGGACGTGGAAGACGGGGTCTGCGTGCTGTGCGTTGAGAGGAAGCACTCGTTCTGGGTAGATACTTTTGGGGCCCTGCTTTCATATATATGAGAACCATGCACCTAGGCCAATAAGTTCCGCGTTCTAGCACACAAAGCCAAGGAGTACGATGTTCATTTTATGCTGAATACAGCGATTCTAATAAAATGGAAACCAGAACTAATAATTTAAAGTCTGAAGATAATTGTATGGAGCTTTTGGTGTTTCTGGACAGCGTGTCCTTCCTCCCGTGCCTTCTGCGTAAGCTGTCCGAGGCCTACGGTCTGACGGCCTCCAAGTCGTGGTAACCTGACAATTTCAATACTGAGGAAATCATAGACTTCGTAGGTCAAATCCCCGACTTCTCGTATTATGGTGTGAATGAGTTGGGTGAGGAGGAGAGGAAGGATTTTCTCCCGTCGTACGAGAGCCGGAAAGCGGAGGAGCCTTTCGACAACAGGCGATTTTGTTAATCATACTGCCAAGATGACGTTACGGTTCTAAGACAGGCGTGCCGATATTTTACGTACGAATTTATGTACTTAGGGAATATAGATGTATTTCCATCGTCAATAACGATCACGTCGTCATGTAAACGATGCCTTGAACGCGACACTGGATGGCTCATACCGACTGGTGGGTACACATGCAATTACAAGTGTACTAAGAAGGCATTGAAGTGGCTTAGGCATATGAAAAACACAGACGGAGTGAAGGTAAAGCGCGGTCGCAACGGTCGCGAGTACAGTCTGCCCGTATTGTCCGGCTTCAGTGTCGTCGGTTATTGCCCCGAGACCCGTACATTCTACGAGTTTTTTTGTTACTACTATGACGGCCATACGTAGCAGCCGTTCCGTGACCTCATCACACTGATGGCGATAGAGAGCGGAACATTATAAGCGAACCATGTCGCGTCTCGATCAGATAACGCGACCGGCATACCTGGTGAAGTTCCTATGGGAATATGAATTTGTCGATGCATGGAGGCCCGAATTGACAGCGCATCCCATAGTACAACGGAGTCCATTGTGTACCCGTGTTGCCCTGTACGGCGGCGAAATGAGGCCATGTTTGTACACCAAAAGACACGGGAGAATGAGACCATTCAATTTGTCGACGTCATTAGCCTCTACCCGTACTTATTTAAGTATTTCAAGAGTCCCGAATGTCATCCAGTCCTTCATGTAAGCGATGCGTTTATGGATGAAGAACCGTGCCTAAGTATGAATGGCCTGATCAAATGTTCGATCGTTGATCCAGAGACGTTCTATTACCCCGTCGTCCCTTTCAGATGTAATAATAAGCTCATGTTTTGCCTGTGTAGAACGCGCGTCTTGAACTCCTCCTCCAGTGCAGAATATGTGCTTAGCAGAGATGGGATTCTTGCCCTCACCGGTACGTGGATAATGGACGAGGTGAGGTTGGCCTTTGAAATGGTGTAAGGATGCTCGAGATATATGAGTTGTACAAGTATCAAGTGACCAATAAAACCCCTAAACAGGCGAGGGCGGACTTTTCGTCGAATGTATAAATACATTCCTAAAACTGAAAGCGGAGGCTAGCGGTTATCCCGGCTGCGTCCACAGTCCCAAACACGAGGAGCGGTATGTGGAAACTGTTTAGCAGATTGATGGGATACGGCTAGAAAACGAATCCTTCAGGTATAACGCTGCCTAACGGGGTGTGGCCAAACTCTGTCTCAACTCCATGTGGGGGAAATTGACCTAGCGGAACGATAGTACTATGATCAGAGTAATCACGGAACCGAAAGAACGGTATGCTTTCCTAGCCACACCCGCCGTGTAGGTGATGAAACTGGTGTTTACCAGCGATGAAGTAGTCTGGATACCGTGGAAATATGGTGCAGAGGAAGACGTGCCTAATCTGCGTCATACTAACGAGGTAATAGGAAATTACGTCACCAAAGGCCGCAAGAATCCATATGTATCCCTATCCTCACCGGCTGCGATAGAACGCGATTTATTGTGACACGGACTCTGTGATATACATTCAGCCGAGAGTCCGACTCCAACTGATTGAAACTGGGGTCAAATTGGGGGACATGACCTTAGAGTTGTGCCCCTCAGAAACCATTTCGGAATTTGTGAGTGGTGCGCCAAAACATACGCGTACAGGGAGCTGACCTGGGAGAGTCGAGAACAAACTGTGTGTAAAGTGAGGGGTATAAACTTGAATTACAATTCGTCGAAAATGGTTAATTTTGAAGTCATCAGGGACATGATGTTGAGATGGAAATTGGTTTTAACACACCGCTGTGAATGTACATACCGAAAACAAGATTAAACGTAATAGGAAGAGGGTCGGAACCGTTTGCATTTTCACAGAACCCGAAGATAAGCTATATAGGATTTCATTTTTCAAGAAGCGGCGGTTAGTTATTAATAGTCCGTCCCGTTTGGTTGTAAATAGGGGTGGGTGGTAGAGGGTCGTTCCATAGCGTGACCCTCCATGAGTGTTAAACTTAATTTCAAGCATCCGGTCTCGTGTATAATGAGCGGGACTGGCGGTTCGGACAAAACGTCATTTTGCATAAGTCTGCTACAGAAGCATAGCCTCTGCACCGAACGCTAATTCGGCGGTGGCATTATCTGGTTTTACAGCGAGAAAACCGCTTTTCTGTCCCGTCAGGATTTGCTCTTGAACACCACATATCACGAGGGCGTGCAGGAGAATTTTGGTGGTGGTGGTGGTGGTGACGGTAAACAGTGCCTCGTGATACTAGACGATCCGTTAAACGAAGTTTATTCTAGGGAAGTGTGTGACAGTTCTACGAGAGGCAGCCATCAGAGTAATATCAGCGTGATTTTAATTACGCAAATTCTGTTTCATCTGGGACTCTACTGTAGAGATATATCGTCGCATGCACATTATTTGGTCGCGTTGAAAAACGTCAGAAATAATAGAGTTCATCTACTTGGCGCAAAAAGTGTATCCCAAAGATAGTTGTTGTATAACGCCTACTGGAATGCGACACAACGACCATCGCCCCGCGAGCGGATGAAACTTAGTAGAGGCAGCAGAATTAAAAAACAAAACGCCATCCTTGTGAAGAGTGAGTTAAGATGCGTCATAAGATTCTCGAGGTCGATATCAGACGGAAGATTTAAACAAAGAATCTCTCTTATTTCTAAGGCTGGTAATGCCCGACACGGCGACGTCAAATACTAACAGGGCGCCCCGCTTCACCCGATCCAGAACTAGCAAAACAGTAGATAGTCCCTAAATTTGAGGCGAAAACGCCTCTACATAAAAAGTAAAGAAGACGCGGCTCCCCTCGCCAATTCCTTCGACATCGAAAGAGACAATGTACGAGACTCCTAAACAGGGATTTATTCCCGGAATCGGCGATGATAACGATGACGACACGGAGGAGGAAGAGAGGGCACAGAAGGAAGAATAAAATGTCGGAAAAATACCTAGTCCCCCGATGAGCTGACGTTTTCTCGATACACAATACGGTATTCATAAAAATGGCGAACAATTGATGATATGTGATTCCCCGGTGTTTATAGATCGCGATGACAAATTCACAATTAAGTTGAAATCGTTTCGAGGGTCGGAGGGGCTATGGGAACTATTGACGCGTAAGAACGTAAATAAGGAAGGTGTTAACAAGACTGATCTAAAGACGTATAACAAAATATAGATAATGACTAACGCTAATTTCAACAGATATCCGCCTACCAATAACATTAGTATAACGCGAAGAAAGAAATTTCGCAATGACGTTGCGCCCCTCTTTTCGAAACCGAAGGGACAGGGTGTTGAAAACTCGTTACCACGAAATTGTAAAAAGTATTAAAATAGTGTTTGCTGCTACTGCCAGCAGATTACATTACGATTCAGCTAGACCTTCGGCCTTCTCGAAACTGCGGAAGGTTCTGTGCGCGACAGCGGTGGTGATGTAGAAAGGAAAACCGAGGCCGAAGTAGAAGTCTGTCAAAGCCATCAGGGCATGGTTAGAGAAGCAGAATGCCTAACACTTCATAGACGGATGAGGAAGCGTTTCGCAAGTAATCCCTATAAAGTGACTAACATGATGGATGTGTGGGAAATTGATAGGTTGGATGTACGAGCCCATGCAAAATCTAAAAATAAATATATATATATATACTTTCGATTAAATATGTATTCTCGAAATTAATACGTATTATCCATATAAAGACAAAGAGCGGGCTTTCCGTCACCTCGGCTTTCGGTCCATTTTCGATGACACAAAATATTCTAAAAGCCGGCGCCGCCCAATATGGGTAGGCACTGATAAGGGCAAGGAATTTGTAAATAACCATTTTCAGGGTATGTTAAATGATGAGGACGAAGGCATTCCGTTTCAGGTGTTCCGAAACACTGACAAGAAAGTACGGTCTTGGAACTTCTGTATCGCACGATTCGCGATACACTCTACAAATATTTTACATATAAAATATCTACCGATATATTGATGTTCCTTCTCATTTTGTCAAGGCCTACAATAACATAGTTCACTCGACGACAGGCATGGCGCCCTCGCGAATCACCGATTAGGAAGTGCTATCGATATGGAAGAGGATGGAGGCTCGGAGATGGGAGAGCGTCGCGTCGCGAATGCAGCAACCTTTCGGTTAGGGCAGCACGTGTGCATCAGCAAAGAGAAGATACGGTTTGCCAAAGCTGCCGAACAGAATTTCAGCACGGACATATTCAGGGTCGCGAAAGTAATCGAGAGGCGACCGCAAGTCGTGTTGCAGCTCGAGAATGTAAACGGCACGCCCTTAGATTGTGAGTTATTTCGCGAGGAAATGACCCCCGTGCGAATAACTGACCGGACCGCCTATGAGATAAATAAATTCCTGGACAAGAGGGTTAGGCGTGGCATTCGCGAATATATCGTTCGCTGGCGAGTTTACATTCAGGACATCGTCTCTTGAATGCCTGCAACTAGCGTATAGAATATCTAAGTATGACTTCGCAGAGCCAATTTTGTCACTATGTTCAACAACTATTTGCGATAAAATTACGAACAGAATACGCACGCCGATTTCAAAGTGATACAGGCTCACCCCGTGGACCTGGGTTCGACCTCCATTTGGGAAGTGGGACTCTGTGAAATTTCGTGTTCCTCCTCGCCGCCAACAGACGACGGCCCCGCACTACTATACTGTAACCTGATATCACCGCCATTTTTGTGTGACAGCAACGTAAGCAGAATGCGGTCGTTCGTTCTCCCCTTTTCATCATCGTGTCAGCACGAGTTTCGAAACGTGTGTTATGTGCCCGTCCAGTAGCCTAGGTTTCAGGACATTCGAATCGAGTTCCTGACCACCGAGGTGCTGCACATCCTCTTCGAGGATTGCACGGTGCCCACAAATTTGGTGCTTTATTTTCGTAAATGTTAGAATCGGTAAAGTCCATAAAACGCGGCGTCGCCATTTTGAAAACGTAATTTATAACGTTCCATCCATTAGAAATATACTACCTAAATCACGCGAGTCGCGGGCTTCCTACACCGCGGATCCGTCCAGTTTATTCCGCTCTACCTTCAACGAGGACACGAGTTCGGCAATTTCTTTGGTAATATCTTCCGCTGTGTCCGCCCACTCCTATGCAGCGGGACCATGGCAGATTGCCGCGAGACGTTGCGTAAAGGTGGCAAGTTCCTGATCGATAGCGCGGAACGCAACGACGTAAGTACTGGATATATCGTGTCTAAACACGTGACTGAACACGCCCAAATTTAGATTAGCAAATTGCGAGGTCGTGGCCTGAAACGCGCCAAGGAGGCGGCAGTGGGAGGTACGTAGAAGCCCTCATGGGGGTCAAAGCCTCAAAAGATCAAGCGTGACCCGAAAAAAATAATAAAAAGCCACATCTTTTCCTAGTTTCACTTCAGTCAGACTTCAACAGCCGACATCAGCATGCCTGCCGCCGCCGCCACTGTGATAGCGTCCGTTAGTAGAGAGTTTGACATCATTGCGCGCAGATCTATACACACGTTTGTGCTCGGTACGATAGAGACGTCGTGCTTACCCATCGCCCCGTCTATCAAAAGATGTGGAATATTTAATACCCGCCCATAACGATACGTAAATTGATCTAGATATCAAACTCTATGTCCGAATATCAGAATCGAGTTGAAATTCAATAAAACATTGTCCGAAGCGGTCACGTGTATGTTGTACCTAGAATTCGACATTTCAGTCCTCATAGACTTTGAGCTTACCATCACGACCGTCTTCTAAAGGAGAAAATGGACAGTCTGCAACTACTGTGCATACTGCGTGACGTCAGCTCTTTCGTCGAATTTTCCCCTCCCATCTCCTACCACAACCAGTGGCGCAAACCTCCGCCACCGCTGTCATCAATGCCGATCCCCACAAGAGAGAAGTTCACATTGGCTAGCCGTGCACTACCGACCCAAATCTTCGAGTGCTTATTACTTTTATTCGTATGGCATTGTAACGCCCGTACCCTCCATCCAGGTATTCATTAAACGCAACTGCACGACCTAGGACTATAAAAGGCGACAGCTGCAAGGCCTGACGAGTGATGGACGGCAAGTACTGCTGTTTATTCGCCATCTACATGGATCGCGTCTACACACCGAAACATGTTATCTCGCCATTCGATGCGTGGAACGCAGACCGGCAGGTGGATCGTCTGTATACTACCGAAATCGGGGCCTATATATCACGTGGCGGTGGGGGTCAATGTTGCGAAAGCTGCATATAAAAGATATGTACATTGCCGATTCTAATTATTCCTAATCTAACATGACTGGAGGGTGGGAGGTCGCGATTGATTACGAGTTCTTGCAGGGGCGGCAGTATGAGACGGTCGTCAAGGAACTGTGAGTGGCCAGTGCCGCGACGTCCGACACGTTCCGTTTCTAGAGCCTCTATAATTTGGCTGATCATGGCTCGTGAGAGAATGTCATTATTATCCCTACGGGCCAGTTTCGCATTCGATTCCCAGAGCGTGCTGCTCAGGCGCCTGTTCTTCATCAATTCGGACAGGACCAATTACGTGTCTGTCGGTTTCAACCCTGCACGTCATTATTAGGCGCTGTTGCAATTCGGCGCCATACGGAGGAGAAGGTCAAAATGCATCCGTCTCAATTTCATATCGTACAACAAATGTGCGCAATTACACACTCGGTTTGCCGAACGTACTGTCTTATGTGACATCGTCCTTATCTTCAGTGACGTATGTCGAACATGTGCCTAACAACAGTGTCCACATAGACTGTCGTCATTTGTTCTAGGAACCCGTGACAGCTCTATAATTCTATGTAAAACTACTCCTTACCTGAATAAACGCCTAATTTAAATGAAGTGTGTGTTTTCTTAGGATCACTGCATATATTAATAAAACATTCACTGCACTTACCCTTGTGTTTCGTCTTCTTCTTCTCGACACGGCTTTGCGGACCGCCTTCTTCACAAAGCAGCAGCAGCAGGAACCAGCGACACCGATACAGCATTTAACGACCGCCTAATTGAAGCCGTACATTAATTCTCTATCAAACGGTTACGCATATGTTCCAGGATGATGATCTCAGGAATGTAAATGCGTAACATCGCTTACGTTCACATACAATCCTTTGTTTGAGGTACTCTTCTTATAGATGCCGAATGCAAGGGGGCAGAAGAAAATTGTTTAGAACATTCATTAATAATAGTGATCGTGACGTATCTTCCGTCTTCTACTATGAATCATTATTTAATTTAGTGATCGCTATTATTAATGTGTGAGCTACTCCATTTTCCTCAGCCCACCTGGCATTTGGCAGCCACAAGCAGAAGGACTTCACACACAACAGTTGCGAATATGAACGTTAGCGATGATGCGCAGGCACTTTCGTGACGATAATCCCGCAACATGCACACGGCCTTCAATTTCAGCTCATTGCAATAAAGTTTCAGATGCAAACTTCACCTAACTCCAACACATATTGTCTTCACAACTTCTCAAACACACACACACACCTCCTGTCTTCAGAGTAGCAACTTCTCTCCTTCTTCTTTCACGATGCACACAGGAGTCCACAACAACAGTGCTATGATATGTGGTGTTCCTCTAGATCTACGTTTCATACCAACAACTAAACGTCTGTTCCTCCTCCGAATTTTGGCATATCCAAGACCATCATACTGCTATGTTGAGTTCAGTGATTTAAAAAAATGTCTGTCTCAGCACGTGTTATCGCATTTCTATCTGTAGTTCGACAGGTGTGCGTGCCTTGCTGCTATGGTAGAAAATGTCACGCCCTTACGCGTGTTCAATTACACTTGGATAGGTGCAGCGACTGTTAATTTGAACGTCACGTTCTTACACATGTTCAATTATTCCTCTACCTGCACCGGGACCCTGCGCGTGACATATAGCACTATCTCATGTTTTTCCCCCTGCAACCGATGCATTACATTAAACAGGGGTTGAGCACAGGGGTGACTAACACACTTGCCTTCCGCCTTTTGACATACATATACTGAACTTTTCATCCTAGGTGGTCGCGAGGTTTGACATGGTAATTTTGGGGGAAAACTTCACCCAATTTTACAAACAAATCTGACGATGTCAAATTAAACTTCCATTAATTCGCGCTTTAGAAACACGAGGGCCTTGTCTTCTCCTCACGGCGCATATACATTGCGGTAAATCACGATTAACGCAACCCTGAACTAATTTATACTTCGGCATGAACGCCATACTTTAAGTTTTAATTCGAACTTAGCAGCACACTCACCCAACCAAGCCCACCCCATCACGTCATCTGACGGGGAGCCGCTCAATCCTTTAAAACTTACCAATCTGTCTGGTGGCAAATCACGTGTTACCAAACTGTCCAGCGGTTAGGCTTGGCCAGGGGGAACCGAAGCTCAAAAAATGTAGTGCAACGACCGTACTTGGGAACTTCCTGCACTACTCTTACCGCTAAATACATAGCGTGACTTTAAACCTTCTTGCACGGTGACCGCGATACCAAACTGGACGGCGTCTGCTAACCTCATTAAATGAACCCTGTTAAATATATAAGTCAAATGCCGATTCTTTTTAATATTATGACAAAGAATGAGTAGTGCCTAGATCTCAATTAGAACCTTCCTATACGAGGCCCGTGGACCAAGCTGGAGAGCGGCTGCCAAACTGATAAAAGTCCGTACGCCGATCATTTTAATATTATGCTAAACAAAGATATGTGTCTGGAGGGCACTTGTGAAATTCTTGCACCGAGTTCAGGGATCAGGCTGCACGTCGGCTGCCACACGCTGATCCTTTACTTAGGTTTAATATAAAAGTCCAAACGCAGGTCGTTTTTAATGTTATGCCAAAGAATGCGTAGTGCCTGGACTGCACTCGGAAACTTCTTGCACCTGACCATGGTGACCAAGTTGCACGGCGGTTGCCAAGCGGATTGAATTGCCTCGGCAAGTATTAGACTCCATAAGCCGATCCTTTTTAATATTATGCTAAATAATGAATTGAGTCTGGACCGCAATTAGGGGCTTTTTACACCGGATCCGGGTGCTAAACAGAACGGCGTTTGCCAAACTGATTAAATATATTCGGAAAAACGTCGAATGCCGTTCACTTTTAATATTATGCTGAAGAATTTTTATTGCCCGGACCGAACTTACGACCTTCTTACAAAGGGCCCAAGGGCCTGTGTTAGGCGTAGGGGTGGCAACAGAAAGATCGCATTACCAGGCTGTACGGAGCACAAACATTTGTAACATAATTACAAACATTCTCATCTTTCACACTTAGACCACTCTTGCACCATACTCAGTTCACCTTAATTTACACATTATAGGGTCGGGCCATACCTCACAGGTTGCTATTGAATTCTGGAAAGGACACAGATCGAACATACAGAAAATTGACCGACAATTTGGACTCAACCCACGGCCGGACCTTGGTGACTTCATCAACAATCCCGAAACCAATTCTGGCCTACACAGACGGTTGCAAATTTGAGGGAGGGGTGAGGGCCTGGTTTGTGATTTTCTTCAAAAACGAACTGATAGCACGTCACAAATTTCGACTAAATCACAGGTGCTAGAACAATCAGGCGGAGCATATCGCCATTGTAAAAGCGCTCGGTTTAATAAACTACTTAGAAATCGCGGACAATAAACCCCACACGATAGCAGTATACACCGTCAGCAGAATTGGTATTGGCTTTCTGAAGAAAGCAAGGAAGTATAATTATGCTATTGAAGAAATCAGGAATAAGTTAATTAACCTCTGAAGTGCTAAATGGACGATTGAGTTCTCGTGGATCAAGGCCCATGCAAGTAAACTTGGAAAAGAACGAGTTCAACGCTTAGCGATAGACGGAGCTTGCGACACACATATTCCAGTCGTCTTCGACGGAATTCCCTAGACCACCCTATACAGTGAACTTGAAGAAAAAGCCACACCTAATTTTCACGAAGAATGAGAACAGCGTAATATGACTGCCGTAAATAAACTCTTCGTCCCAGGATCCATCGCGGAATGATATTAAACCCGAAATTCACGGCACTAGTAACTAGTCATGGTAAAAATAAAGTCGTACTTGTATAGATGTTAAATAACTTAAACGCAACCTGAACCTGCAACACGGAGGATCAACTCTAGAACACATAATCACCAACTGCAAAAGCCATAAAAGAAAAAGAGACTTATTTAAGCAGAAAATACTAAAACCCGAGAAATGGTCATTTAGCAACAAGGAGTTAAAATGTAAATATTTGTAATCATTCCTCATATTTACCAAACTAATAGACCTGTATCATTAGTTAAAAGAACGTTACTGCAACTGTTAGCTTAGTAATTCGGTGCAGTAGAACCAACGAGATATATGTAACAAGTGTAAAATTGACATGTAATAGTAATTTAAGTACCGTAAAGAACATGCCGTACAAAAAAATTTGCGCTTTCTAGCTATAGACAGCAAATGTAAACCTAGCACGCACTATTACTACAAGTAATGGAATATGCTTATATAAAAAATAAAAAACATTCATATATAATTAAATGCATTCATAGATATAAAATTATATAAATACTTACGTACGTACATGCATATACATATACATACACACAAATATATATAGAAACGCTTACACAAATAAACTCAGAACTACATATACATATACTTACGTACACTCATATATACATACATACGGACATACATAAATGCATATATACACATACATACATGAATACTTATGTACCTACACTCATACATACATATATTCATAAATACATACCTAAAGACATACATAAATACATACATACACACATACACACCCACAAATATATATATTCATACAAACGTACCTATACAGATACATACATACATTCATACAAACATACATACAAACATACATATATACATAAATACTTACATAAATACATTCATACGTACAATCATGAATACATAGTGTCCAAATACATAATTCATATATATATATATATATATGCGTACATTCATACACACTTAAATATATACACACATATACGTATATACATAAATACATTCGTACATACGTACAATCATATATACGTAAATGCACACATACCTACATATATACGAGCAAAAATATATTTATATACAGGGTGTTTCACGACTTTAGGGCATAACTGCAGGAGGTGATTTCCTAGGTCTTTGTGATCAAAAAAGTTCATATAAACATGTGTCCGATTTTGAACGGTTATGGAGTTATAACCGTTTGAATCTCGGAATAGAAGGTAAAGATTACTGACAATAAACGGAACAAAATAATAAACCAGCATAATACATGATACATTTAAAGTATGAATGTAAAGTTAACTTCGTGAAATTACCTT
>Ga0131853_10007399_pt1 | contig 19862 bp, 36 predicted proteins | sample TergutLab28metaG_FD_92764 | JGI IMG/M metagenome (GOLD analysis project Ga0131853, IMG submission 92764) | Labiotermes labralis P1 segment gut microbial communities from Petit-Saut dam, French Guiana - Lab288 P1 (version 2) (version 2) | ecosystem: Host-associated > Arthropoda: Insects >... | reverse complement strand
TACGACCAAGCCTATCCCGAACGCTTCAAAGAAATTGTAAGCTGGGAAATAGCTGTATGGCGCGGCACAGGCAACGGATGGCATGAAAATCGCTTAGTGGATGACATCGACCCTGATGTTGTTGAGGTTTATCCTTAGCCTGCGCACGAGCAGAGGAGGACTTACATGAGCAAATACAAAATTGTTAATTACAAGGAATTGGCGGCGTTAGTGAAAGATGCCGGCCCTGATAATGAAGTTAGCTTTTCAAAATGTTATGAAACGGATGTTGATGGTACCGTCAATCCAAGCAGTGTAGAAGACCATCATGGTGCCGTATTGCTGAACAAAATGGATGCAGACTTCCTGCTTGTTTCTCAACATGGATCCCATGGATGCTATGGTATATATTCCATTGACGACTATGAATCTATCAAAAGCGCGCTTTATGTGTTTCTCAGAAACAACGGCTGGAACCCTGATGAGATTTGCGTTGATGTTCAACAGCATCTAAGTGAGCAGCCGAATGAGAAGCCGAAAGTTGAAGGATCAAAAGAGGATACAGGTTTCAAAGGTCTTGGGTACGTGGATAAATTCTGTCAACATTGTGGCGGCATTACTTACAATACGCCTGTAGACCGCCTATGCCTTTGTGTTCATTGTAATGGAGAACTGCCAGCCTGCACCATGAGTGAAGATGACAGTGGTTATGAGGAGCTGTTTCCTTGCTCTCCAAACACTCCTTCCAATCAACCCATAAAAGTCCAAACATCATTTGGAGTTTTGGTTGCTGAAGCAGGCTCTGACTCGCATTATCCAGGTATCGCTATATATTTAGAGATTGAAGGCGAAGAAGGGACGGAACTCCGGGATTTGGCGATGGTAGAAGTAATGCCGGACCAGCCACGCGAGGGTCTGCGGACTTTAAGAACGCTTGTTTGGAATGATTTTTCCGATGAAAGCTACACCCACAGCTACAATCTTGGGGTTATGAGTAAGAAGTGTCCTTGTGATGAACCATGTGTAGGGCAAGGCTCCGGACCGTGCAAGCCGGATTATGGTTTGTAGTGAAATACGAAACCTTATTGACTCATATGCAGTGAAAACTGTGCAACTTATCAAAAATGATATAGGAGGGATTTTTGTGGAAGAAAACACAAGCAAATGCATCAACCCAATCTCCATAGCTATTGGAGCTGCTATATTTCTCGTCTTTGTAATTCTGATGGCCAACACAAACATGTATGTGGTCCTGGGCACAGCTTATGCTGCTACCTTGGGCTGGCTTATCTTTGAAAGAAGGCAGGTGAAAAAGGGTGTTGAAAGACCCAAGAAGCCAATTAGGATGGTGATGGCGTGCTGGTTTGTAATTGCCACAACATTTGTGGCTACCTTTTGGGGCATCACGGCACTAATTTTCATGTTTGTTGGCACTTAATCAATTGAATGAAGAGGAGAATGTCTTATGACAAAGGCAATAGCAAGAAAAATCCGCAATGCTGCTGAGGAAATGACAATGGATGAGCTTAGCATGTTTCTGCTTGATCTTGAGAACAAAGGTGAAATCACCTTGGATGAAGGCTACTACCTCTATGATTATGCCATTGATTTTGCAAAAGAAATGGTGAGACGCATGAAAAGTTGCTTAGATAATGATGAGTGGTTCGGATATGAACTCAAAGCCCTTATCGCGTTGGAAGATATACCATGCGGCGAGTATGATTTCGTATGGATTGACAACTATGGATATCCATGTGAAATTACTGACAATGACCACTTTCTTTGGATTACAGGCGTAGAAAACCAACTACGCTTGGTTGAGGATGTTGTTGTTGTTGGTTCTATATTGCCATGCTGACCTAAACATATAAGACTGACCCTGTATAGCAGTATGCTATTCAGGGTCGAATTTTATCTGTTATTCTATTACAGTTTGAACGTCAAGGAGGAAATATGATGGATTCTAAGCAGTTTATTAACTACATTGTTGACAAATATACATTCGAATACGAAAGCGGACCACGTGGACTGGATGATGTTTCATTGGCACTTATCCGCAATGCCCTGGATTATATTGATAGCCAAGAATTTATAGACGCTGAAGATGCCCGCGTGCATTTGTGGAGTCTACTGGACGGAGCATTTGGTATTGAGAGGTAGGAGGTCAATATGTATCGTAGTGATGCAGACTATCCGCTCATAATCAAGTTACTGGTCGGCGAAGATCGTAATGTTCGTGATATAACCGAGGAGCTGCAATATGCAGTCGATTGCATCCATGGCCACGAAGAATCAGAGCCAATTGCGAATCAACCGGTACAAGAAGAGATCGAAATGTCTTGTGGCTGTATCCTGGATGAGCAAAGTAGACCAATGCACTCCTGTTGGGCCGGGCTGTGGCTGGATGACCGTAGAGGTGATTCGATTGAAGGATTGGTTTGTTGGCATGACCCTGCATGGAATGCTGATGAATTTGTGGACCATGTGAAAGAGATTATTGCTGAGAGGGGTTTGGATTAATGGATTTTGTTAGGCAACAGCGCGAAGCAGCTTCAATCAGAGCCGACATTAGCAAAGCCAACAAAATAGTCCTTGATGCTAGAGCGCGATATATTAAAGCAAAGCTCAAGGCCAGAAGCAAAAAGGAAACAGAGGATATCGAAGCATTGTTTGCAGATTTGGCGGACTATAGCTCCAAAGAAGAAATCCAAGACTTCTATGGCTGGGGAGGAATCTCACGCGCAGAACTTGAGCGTCTTGAAACATTATGGGATGCAAGAGAGCACCATATAAGTGAATCCGGCAAGTATCGTGACCGTGTTATAGATATGCTTGATAAAGCTCTGTCGCGCATTGGTGACGATTATCTGGAATTTTTGGATGAGGCGGATACCGCTGCTCGCGAAAATGAGCGGAATCAGAGAAATAGATGGTAATGACTACGATTAAGAGGAGGATACAACTATGGGATTATATCTTGAAGCAAAGGGGTACGCAAATAGTGTTGAATTGGGGTATACAGGATTTGAAATATATCGCCAAGAAATTGCGAAGGCATGTGGTGCCGGTGTATTAGATCTATATCTCAAATGGCGCAAATCCTGTCGCTCCGGAGGTCAAAAACTTAACGAAACAGAGCTCAAAATGTTTAGTGCCCTTTTCTCCGAAGGTTTCGGAGTGTTTTTAAGAACCAGCGAATGCGAGGGCGAAATGACACCTGCCCAGCGCAGGACACTTATAAAACTCTAAATACGTTGACGCTGACTTTCGATGCCCTGGGCGATAATGCAGGGAATTTCCTTATTTATCACAAGATGGTGCTGGAAATAATGAATCATTGCGCTAAAAGGCGTGTCAAACTATATTTTCATTGATAAAGGAGTGACGATATGAAGTTTATAGTCATAGAAGGTCTTGACGGCAGCGGTAAATCTACTGCTGCTAGGCTATTGGCAGAGCGTATTAAGCTGAGCGGCGCGCCCTGCCATCTCACAAGCGAGCCGACAAAAAACCAGATTGGAATGTTGATTCGTTCTGTATTGGCTGGAGACGATCCTAATTTCTATAGCGCATTGCCGTTTTTATTTGCTGCGGACAGACTGCTGCACATAAAAGAAGAGCTGCTGCCGGCTCTGGAAAGCTGCAATGTTGTATGTGATAGGTATTATTACTCCAATATGGCATATCAAAGCTCGACACCGGAAAGCATGGAGCATATTGTGAGCCTAAATCAGCCCGCAATGAATCTATGCAGACCGGATATTACATTTTTCATTAATGTGAGCCCAGCGGAATGTATGCGGCGAATTGAGGCCCGCGGTGATAAGGCCAGTATATTTGAATCTTTGCCGAAATTGCAGTATCTGCATGACCGTTACATAGATGTTTTTGCTCGAATGGAAGCAACTGATAACATCGTGTTTGTTGGCTCGGATACTGCTACACCTGAAGATGTTGTGGCAGAAATGTTGCAGCATATTTCATACTTAGACTAGGAGGAATTCATATGGCACATAGTAGGATTTTTCAGCTTACAGACGAATATTTATTCAAAGGCGGCAATGCTGATGACATCATCAACGAAACCGACTTTTATGAAATCGGCTCATTTCTTGGGCCGGTCGCTGATAGTGTTAGTGACGAGTGCGATCGAAAAGAAGATTTCGACGACTTGGTTGAGTTTTTAGCGAAAGCAGTCGGTCATGACCCGAAAAATAACGATTTACTGGCCTGGCACTTTTCGAGCGAAGACTCAGAAACTGCTGAAGCATATATCACGTTCAAACCCGGTTATAGAAAAGAATATTTTAACAAGCGATATGAATTGTTTCAGGCTTTTGTGGCACAAACAACGCCGGATGTATTCATGGGCGATGATAATAACTTTTCTTTATGGCTTCTTAAGCAGGCATTTGGCGATATGTTCGGATTCTATGTATGGCTCGGAGAAGGCTATGTTGTTATGCTGGATGATTTCCTGCGTAGGCTGCCTAATGACCAAGAAGCTACCTATTGGCTTGGCGGCACGGTGAATTATCGCTATTGACAGCTGACAAAGTTGTAAAATCGACTATCATGATGCGAAAATGTGAAATTGTAGTCAAAAGAAAGGTTCTAAGTCGGGTGCTCTATGTGCTCGACTTTTTCGTTTAAGAAAATATACCATTGCATGTGTAGTCATATTGTGATACACTAATTATACAAAAGAATGAGGATGTGAGCTAATGCCTAAAACACATGTAAGACCATCAAGAGACCTTCGTAATAATTATGCAGATGTTGTTAGAATCCTTGATGACCATGATCACGTTATTATCACCAACAACGGAGTTGGTGAAATTGCTTTGATAAATATGGATATATATGCTGAATTTGAAGAATTTTTGCATCATCGTTTTATTTATGATGAGCTTCAGAAGTCCAAAGCCAAAGCAGGCGAACCCGATGTTAAGTTGACCGATTCCGATGAGGTCTTTAACCGCCTAGAGCAGAAACTGAAGGGACGTGGACTATGAATTACCGCGTGGCTTTTATGGAAGAGGCAGAAAAAGATTTGGATGGCATAGAAGAATATCTGTCACAATTTTATGAAAGCACCGTCCGAAACTTTTTCTCGGAGCTAAAGCAAAAGGTTGCTGTTCTGGAAGCTATGCCATATATCTATCCAGCATATGAACAGGATACATTCTTTCGAAGAATGGTCTTTAGGGACTACCTGATATTCTATAATGTTGACGATAAACGTAAAATTGTGGTTGTGCATCGCATCTTTCATTCTGCTAGGGATATTAGTCGGCATTTGTTGTCACAGCGGTCTCATGGGAATTGAACTTATTTCGACTAACCGATGAGCAATTATAATATAAGTTGACTTGATGATGGTACGGCTTAGCTATCACCATTGATGGTGCCATCTCGTACTGATTTTTTGACAAAAGACCCGGAATGTGCTATGCTAATTACATAACATTATCAGATTGGAAACTAACATCAGATTGAAAAGCTTGCAGGGCTTTATCCCTCGCCAACAATCCGATGTTTTTTGATTTATCTGAAAACATCACAAATAGAGAATGGATAAGCATTGCTAATGCAATCGCCACCGTTCTCTATTTTTTTGTCCAAAATCGGGCACAAGATGAGAGGAGAATGAAAATGGTAAAGTCATTCAACGAGCTGATTCAAAGCATTGAGCATGTTTTGACAGCTTCAGAAAAAGAGCGGTTGGAGAGATATTATAATGACTCGTTGAGACTTTTTTGGCAAGATGAAAAAGCCGGTTTCAAAACCTATGCCGAAAAGTACGAGTCACTTTTACAAGGCGGAAGGCTTCAGGTGGAAGCCAATATCACCGCTGATTACATCAAGGTGGCATCGCCATCAGCATCTACAATTCATGCTGACCAAAGAAGATTACCTGTGTATGAGCTATCTTGGATAAAATCAATCGACAAAGAAATTGCTCAGAAATGCAAAGAAGTCGGCACTAAGTTTACTCGAAGCCCGCAAGTTAGGTCAGCAAAGCAAAAAGATAACTACGACGCATACATCCGTGAATCCATGGAGTACAATGTCCTCTTCGACCATTATGTAGAGTTGTGGAAGGAAGTTGTTGAGCGTGGTCTTTTCAGTACCAGTAGCGACTACCTTCGTAACTTTGCATCACGATTAGGGTGGATCATCAATGAGCGCAGTGTTGGTACAAGGATAAACGGTTACAGCACAGCGATTAGGTTGTATCAAGATGCCGTATACAGACTTATGGATGCCCATAAAAGTGCCGTAGTGAGAGGAAACATATACGACAAACTTGTTGTGTAAAAGAAGGGAGATGCTGCAATGCGTAGCTCAACAATTTCTGATAACTTTCTAATCCGTGACTTGGCAAGGTTACTTCGCAGCCATGGTGCAAGCATTGGGGAGAAGCGATTATTCAATTGGTTGCGAGTCAATAAGTATCTCGTTAACCAAGCCGGCCCCGGCTATAATACTCCAACCCGTAAATCAATGGAGATGGGACTTTTTAAAGTTAAGGAATCCCATGTGGTCCATTCCGATGGAACCAAGATTGCCAAATACACCACGGTGGTCACGGAGAAAGGACGTGAGTATTTCCTCAACATTCTTGCTGATGATGGGGATTATACTGCTGTTTAGTGTGATGTGAGTAAATAAATTGAAAAATTGATGTAACTATGCCATATTGCATGAGAATGGCAATGAGTAAGTGGTTCGAAGTCCAGACATGGGGTTTGAACTAAAGAAAATCTAATATGTGAGGAGTGTTTCTAAAATGAAACAAGAATGGGAGATTGGCGATTTTACATATCTCAAAGAGCCATATAAGGGCTATAGTCATGTAGAGATTGCCGGCTTCGATGGCGTAAAGCTTATAGTCTGCATATCCAGCGGATACGAGCTAATCGTCTACGAAGATGAGTTGGAAGATAAAAACTAGAGAGGGTGTTGTTTTATGGCAGAGATTACCAAAGAGATTGTTCCGTTGTATGAGGTACGACCTTGCATTGATGAAGGCGGAATTGTAATCAGCGGACCAGAGGTTTCGGAAGAGCACGCAGCATTTTGGGGTGTATACAAAAACATTCAACTTGACGATGAGGCAGTACAGGATTGGATTGCTGACTTTTCAAGCAAGGATGATGCTGTTCAGTATGTTCATATGTTATCGGCGTTAAGCGAAAAAGTCGATTAGACGAGGAGGCCTATTATGATTACGTGTATACACGGAAACTATGAGAACTGTTGCTGTCGGAAGTGCTATGCCTATCATAAAGATTTCGGCAGCCCGAATTGCTCCAAATGTCATGTTGAGAGATTGTTATACGATGGCAATGGCAGCTACGATGTCGGAAAGTTCTTTGAATCATTAAGTGATTATGGCAAACAATATCTGCACGACAACGACGGCAGCGAAGATTTTGCCGGTTATGAGCAATGGTTCATTGATAACGGCAACTTTCATTTATTCAGCTGTACGGCTGATACCATGACAAAACTTCATCTATTTGCCGACCTTGACGACGAGCGGCGCGGTGAGTTGATGAAAAATTTGCAGAAACATACACTATAGAACGGCTTTTGCGGATGCCCCTTTGGAGCATCCGCTTTTTCTTTGACAAAATACCTGCATTATGCTATGATAACAACATAACATTATCAGATTGCGATTGAATATCAGATTGAAAAGCTTGCAGGGACATTTCTGCCCTGTCCTAAATCTGATATTTTTTAGTTATCTGAGAGTATATCAAAATCAAGAGAATGGATCAAGCCGTTGCTATTGCATCGGTACGCCATTTTCTATTTTTTTGTCCATTTTTGAGAGGAGATGAGCATATGTACGATTTAACAAAATCAAGCATGCTGAAGTTTGGAATCAATGTAAAAGAAGTCAATTATGGCTTTGTGGAGATTGAGGCCAAAAGCCAAGAAGTAGCTTTAGAGAAAGCTATGGAAAGTTATTTCGAAGGAAATGTTCATTGGGGTAACTGCGACACAGAATACTGGCCGACTGGGCAAGATGAGCCAATCAATCTACCTTGTTCGGTTGCGAATGATATCAAGGTCGTGCTGGGCTATCTGTGGCATGATGAGCAAAAGAGCTTCCAAGAATCCGATTCTTCGGATAATCACATCTTTAATACTTTGAAGAAGCTGCGTAATTATGCAGGCTTATCGGAGTTTGTTGATGAAGACAATGCTGAAGTTTGATGCGAAATCAAATTGCGGCCAAAATTAAACTATGGAGGAAATTATATGACGAGTACAGCAATGATGACCAGCACCATGGGAGATGACCAATTCTACCCCACACCACCAAAACTTGCAGGCATGATGCTTTCCGGTGTTGATTGGAAAGGCATCCAAACAATCTTAGAACCGTCCGCCGGCAAAGGCGACCTGCTCATGGCAGCAGCCAAAGCATTTGTCACTAACACCAGACGGGGGCGGATTAATCACTCACTAGAAGCCGATTGTATTGAAATTGATCCGTATCTTAGGCAAATCTTATCTTATAACTTTACTGATGAGAGTGTCGAACATATGCGCGATAGATATCGTGAGCTTGACCGTGAATTTTGGAAGGGTCTAACCCAAGCTGAAAAAGAGGAACACAAAAGATTAAGTCGTGCAATCAAGCCAATTGATGCAACAGACCTACTTATTGTTCATGACGATTTTCTAACTTTTAGAGGCAGAAAGAAATATGACCTTATCCTCATGAATCCACCGTTTGCTGACGGCGACAAGCATTTACTTAAAGCACTTGATATTCAAAAGGACGGCGGCATGATTATTTGCCTGCTTAATGCAGAGACCATTCGCAATCCTCTTACGAGAGTGAGGCAACTCTTGCTCAAAAAGTTAAAGGAAGTTGATGCAGATATAACATATGTGAAAGATGCCTTTAAGTATGCCGAACGGACAACCGACGTCGAAGTTGCTGTTATCCGAGTAAACATACCAAAAGCGGATGAGCAAGCACCAAGCGGCATTTACGAGCGCATGAAAAGAGCGCACTCGCACGAGTTTGTTCAGGATGAATGCACCGACCTCACTACTGGTGGTTACATTGAGATGTTGGTTCAGCGATATGAGATTGAAGTTGCCGCAGGAATGGAATTGATAAAAGAGTATCTGGCAATGAGACCCTATATGCTTACCTCGTTCCCCTCTGAACACAATCGCACTTATAATATACCAATCTTAGAGTTGCGTGTGGGTGACTACAGGTTTGAAGGAACAACAGATGACTACAACCGCTATCTTCAAAGAACCCGCGGCAAATTTTGGGCCGTATTATTGAATAATGAGGCTATCATCGGAAGGTTGACCAGCAAACTGCGACAGGAGTATAGCAATTCTGTTGGTAAGATGGCAGACTATGATTTTTCTCTGTTCAATGTAAAGATGATTTTAGCAGAAATCAATAGCCGTATCACCGAAGGTGTTAAGAGCAGTATAATGGGGTTGTTTGATACTCTAACCTCGGAGTATTCATGGTATCCTGAGTCTAAGAGCAACATCCATTATTTCAATGGCTGGGCTTCAAACAGGGCTCATAAAATCGGCAAGAAGTCAATCATTCCGTCAAATGGCATTTACTCAACATGCTCTTACACAAAAAGAGATGAATTTCGTGATTATGAAGCACATTCCCTATTGTCGGACATTGAGAAAGTGTTCAATTATCTTGATGGCAGAATGACTGAGGAAGTAAACTTGCGGCGCGTGCTAGAAAGGGCTAAAGTTACAGGCCAGACTAAGAATATTCAATGCAAATATTTCGCTGTGGATTTCTACAAAAAAGGCACGGTACATATCAAATACACGGACACAGAGATTGTAGATCGTCTAAACATCTATGCTGCGCAAAATCGTAACTGGCTTCCGCCATACTACGGTAAAACTGAGTATAAAGATATGTGTGAGGAAGGCAAAGCTATTGTTGATGACTTCCAGGGCGAAAGGGCGTATAAAAAAGTCATGGAGGACAAAGTATTCTTTTTAGCTGAAGTCGGCGGTGTTGCACCAACAATGCTGCTTCAATGTCCGGCATAAAAGCATTAATCCCTTTTCAAAGGAGGTGGGATATGTTACAATGGAAAGAAATGCAATGCGAAATACAATGACTTTGGCATTGGCTTCTTGCTCATTTACGAGGTGGAAAACACATGGACAATTACGGCCATGCGCCCTACTATCAGGACCAAACTGGATGGACTCACGATAACTTCTATCAACTTAATCGCTATTTAAACCGCCTTTTGACCTTTGCGGGCAAGAGAATGGATGAAATAAAAGCGATTGATTTGAGCAGGCTGAGCGAAGAGACTCGTGTGCTTTTGTATGTCTTGGTACTTTTCCAAAATAAACAATCTTTGTTGGAATTAGAGAATCTGACGGAGTTGAATGGTACGCAGCCACTTAAAACAAAACTTAATCTGATGGAGAACCCAAGGGGGTTCCACGAGATATATGAACAGTTCAATGTGGGCTGGTAAAAGCTTAATTGCTGTGCTTATTAAGCTAATCAAGGAGCTTCGTTATGGGTATAGAGACAGATTTGCAGGCTTTCAAAGACTACTTGGTGCTGCTGGATCAAAAGCTGGCCAATGGGCATAGAGTTGAAGCTTGAATATCCAAGGGTCTATCAACGAATAGCAGATTTGCTCTAACTACAGAATTACTCTAAAGAGCACATAATAGCAGATAGAGAATGGTTGCGCCTGTGGGCCGCCATTCTCTTTTTGATTTCTAAAATCAGAAAGGAAGAGGAAAATGTGGATATTGACTGATGACAACAACCATCAGCACGCAAGACGTGTTCATGAGCTAGAGAAAACATTTGGCGTAACTTACGAGCTGATTGAGATTTCCAATCTCGGTAATCTACGCAACAATCATGACAGCTATATTGTATATGCCGGCGTGATATATGTGGATGACTTTTTTGAGGATGGCAGGGCAACGGAAGAACTCTTATCCACCTTAAAAACCTATGGCTATAATGGGTTTGCCGATGTGTACAATCAATATCATGAGGGATCAATGCAAATCGTTGCGGAGTGTGTTTTTGAAAATGGCGGTGTGAGTGGGGTCACCATCTTATTCGGCGGCACCGTGGAAAAATGTATCAGATTCATAGACAATTATATCGCCAGATGTGGCGGAAGGGAGCTAAAAGCATGTTAGGTAAGTATGTTTTCTGGATTTTGTGCATTACCGAAGACCGAGAGATCTGTGATCCAATATTCTATCATGATTATTCGGAGGCTTACGCAAAATTGACAGACCTTCTCGTTAGCAGCATTATTGACAAATGCCTTAATGAAGAGTATTTGGACGAATATCAAAATATAGTCAACATCAATGAGGCAAGCACAAAGGGGTTGTTCAATATCACCGCTGCCAATAGCGAAGCTAATTGTACCGCAATGTGGTCCAACGTCAATTCGGATTATCCTTTAGATGCGAAAATCTTTAGAATTGAAACTTACGCAATGAAAGGAGAATTGTTATGAAAAAGTTGATTTTAATTATCTTTGTTACTGTATCTTTATTATTAGCGGGATGTGTTAGCATTAACCCGCCATCATCTCTGCTGGAAGCTCCACAGCTTCCATTGCTGGAGCTACCATCTGCTTTTGTTGACGAACTGCTTGAGTGGCGACCTGAAGCAGAGCCGCCTGTGCAGCCTGAAATTAGCTACTTCACAACTTTTTCTTTTGAAGAAGCAGTTGTTTCCCGTATAATTGACGGTGACACCATCGCTGTCATTATGGCAGACGGTACTGAGGAGCGAGTACGCTTTATTGGTGTTGATGCTCCTGAAATGAATTTCAGAAGTGACGAGCCACCCGAAGAGGGCGCGCAAGAAGCTACTGATTTCGTTGCTGCGCTGATTCCGCCAGGAGAAACAATCTGGATGGAACAACTAGGTAATGATCGTGATAGGTTTGAACGCCTTCGTCGGTACATTTGGATTGAACATCCAATTGACCCGGACGCACAGCGCAAATACTTGACCGTCAATAGATTGCTTCTCAAATATGGCCATGCGGTTGTGTGGGGCCAGTAAGGGAGTTGTGTTATGGAGAAACTATGTGAATGTCCTTATTGCGGCAAATTGAACGAAGTTGGATTCAATGATATTAATATTGAGATTGTGAAATGTGACTGTGGCGAAAAGTTCATAGCAAAAATAACTTATGTTCCACAGCTATCGGTCCATAAAATTGTTTCTGCAGCAGAAAGTGAATAGAATGACTATAGCGAGCGTCCTTTGTGGCACTCGCTTTTTTATTGAGAATAAAACTTCCATATCACTTTCGAAATGAATGATTCCTTTCAAGATGAATGACTCACTTTCAAAATATATGATACAGAAGAAACATATTTTATCATGCGAATCAATCCTCCTCCGCAGCAGCATTGATGCTTGACTTTTGGCACAAAATGGCATACAATGGCTACAACGAATAATTAGGAGAGCGAAACAATGGCACTACGAAACCTAACAAACTGGAATGACCCAAAATTCCTCAAGAAAAGCCGAGCTGTAGAAAAGTTTGACGAGAAACTATGGGCTTTGCTTGACGATATGCGAGAAACTCTTGAAAAGGTAAATGGCTATGGCTGTGCAGCGGTTCATGCTGGTGTATTGCGTCGAGCGGTAGTTATCATAGATGAGGATGGCATAATCGAATTGATAAATCCCGAAGTGGTTGAGGAAAGCACAGAAACACAGGAAGTGCTTGAAGGCTCAATCGCTCCCGGTGCGCCAAGGGGATATGTAACTCGCCCCAAAAGCGTGACAGTATCGGGTTATGACCGCAACGGAAACCCGATAACCGTAAATGGTGATGGCTTCCTTGCAGCAACGCTGTGCCATGAGATAGACCACCTTGTTGGTATTTTGTTTGCAGATACGTTTACGCAATGAGAGTGTTGACATTCCTGGGTGCATTTGCATAATAAGCAGGTAAGATAGCTCGAAAATGAAACGATTACACATGAAGTAAAGCACAAAAGATAAACTATATCGGAGGAATTCAACATGAAAGCCATAGCAATCAACGGCAGCCCGAGAAAGAATAAGAACACAGCCACCCTGCTGACCAAAGCACTCGAAGGCACAGCCTCAAAAGGTGCAGAAACTGAACTAATCCACCTTTATGAACGCGACTTCAAAGGTTGCGTTAGCTGTTTTGCCTGCAAAGTAAAAGACTGCAAAACGCCCGGTATCTGCTTATACAAAGACAGCATGACACCCGTGCTTGAAAAGTGCATGGATGCAGATGCCATTATCCTTGGCTCCCCCATATATTTTTGGGATGTAACCGGCGAGATGCGCTCGTTTATCGAAAGATTGATGTTTCCTGTGCTTACATACACAGAGGGCTATAAAGGTCTGCTTACAAGAAAAATCCCTATAGGAATCATTTACACAATGAACGTAACCGAAAACTTTATGAAAGAATCGGGCTATAGCAAGCTGTTTGAACCAATGCAAGCAGGACTTGAGCGTCTGTTTGGCCATTGTGAAGTCTTAAATTCATACGATACTGTGCAGTTTGATGATTATTCCAAATATCATTGTACTGTGTTTGATGAAAGCAAGAAAAAAGCTTGGCATGATGAACAGTTTCCGAAGGATTGCGAAAATGCTTTTAATCTTGGGGTGCGATTGTTGGAAGTTTGATTCCAACTTACAATATTGCGATATTTAGCAGCAAAAGCGTGCCGTAAGTGACATCATGCGGTGACACCGCCGTTTGTATGCTTACAATAGGTCAGATTGCGTACTGGTATTAATAACAAAGGGACTTTACGACCATGAGACTATTCATTGCTATAAACTTCAATGATGCCACAAGAAGCAGGCTTGTTTCCCTACGCGATGAACTGCACAAGGCATCCAGTCGTGGGCGATTTACTCATCCCGAAAATCTACACCTCACTCTTGCTTTCCTTGGCGAGTGTAACGAACAGCAGACTACCTTTGTCATGACTGCTATGAATACGACCTCATTCAAACCATTTGAATTATCAATTGACCGTATAGGACGTTTCAAACGAAGCGGCAGCGATATATTCAGTAGTTTTGCTTCGCAAAACCCGCCTCCGGCGGCCCGACTTCTTTCGGGTACATGGTGGGCAGGTGTTTGTGAAAACAAAGTTTTATTGGAACTTCAACAAAACTTAACCGACAGGCTATGGAAAAACGGACTTGAATGTGATAAGCGTAAGTATAGCCCACATATCACCCTTGGGCATGAAATCATCACGCAAGCCCAGCCGCGGCAGATAGAGCCTTTTGGTGAGATGGTGACATGTATAGAGCTGATGAAGTCAGAGCGAATCGGCGGTAAGCTAACATACACAGCTATTCACGCTGTAAAAGCAGAGGTAAAATAAGGATAAATACACATGGACAATAATTTCTATATCTCAAATCAAAAATTACATACACCCAGACTAATACTGCGATGGCTTGATAAATCCGACCGGAATTTGATTTTTGCGCTGCGCTCGGATTTGCGTGTAATACACCATACCGGAATAGCACAATATTTAGATATAGCCCAAGCAGATGACTTTATACAAAGAATAGAGCAAGACATGAAAAACAACAAAAGTCTTACCTGGACAATGTTTTTGTTGTCAACGGGTCAACCTATAGGCACCATATGCTTTTGGAATCTTTCGGCCGACAAAAAAGAAGCAGAACTTGGCTATGACTTACTGCCGGAATATTGGGGGCAAGGTTATGTGCCGGAGGCAATATTGGCTGTGCTGGATTTTGGCTTCAAACATTGTGGTTTTGACAATATTTATGCCTATCCTCGTAGTGTCCACACCGCCTCATGTCGTGTGCTGGAAAAGACGGGATTCCGATTTGTGAAGGAAACTGATACAGAGGCCGAAGATGGCGTTTATCGAAGTAGTGTTTATATAATAACTGAAAATGAGCTTAGCTAGGTTGCCGGATTAAGGTACGGGTGTGCAAATAGTAAACAACTGCTAAATTTTTTACCGGACAAATGACAAAACAAACTACCATATATTTATGTTAATGTGTTCCAATATTTTTTCCAATGCCGTACTGTCACAAATTTTGCACATATAAAAATATTTATTATGAAGAGTTAGGGGGAAGCCAAATGAATATAAAAGAAACCATCTACAAACGAAAATCAATAAGAAGATTCGATATGACCCCACTGGATACAGATATCCTTGAGAAGGTAAAAGCGCATTTTGAGAATCTCGTGCCGCTGTATCCCAACATAAACTACAGCATAGAGATTGCAGAAAAAACCAAAGGCATGTTCAACATAAAAGCTCCTCACTATCTGATTTTTAACAGCGAAGAAAAAGAAGGATATCTGGAAAATATCGGCTTTATTGGTCAGCAGCTGGATTTATTTTTATCGGCATCAGGACTTGGCTCTTGTTGGCTTGGTGCAGCAAAGCCTATGAACAAAGAAGAATCTGCACTCTCTGACAAAGAGAAGCCTGTACCATCAGATAAAAAGGGGTCTACCTTATCCCATATCATTTGCATAGCCTTTGGCAATCCCGCCGAGCCATTACATCGTAACCGATCAGAGTTTAAACGCAAGTCTTTAGCAGACATTAGCGAAGGTAATGACGGCAGACTGGAAGCCGCCCGTCTCGCCCCAAGCGGCATGAACGCACAAAACTGGTATTTCATAGCCGATGATGGTAAGATTCATTGCTATGTCAAAAAGCCAAATCCCTTGGTTGGGCTAATGCTAGGCAAAATGAGCAGTATTGACATTGGAATTGCTATTTGCCATATAGCGCAGGAAAGTCAGAATTTTAGCTTTGTGCAGGATGAAGGCGCGCCCATCAGGAAAGGTTTGATTTATGCGGGGACTGTTCAGTAGCGTTTAAATGAGCAATCTCTAAATAACTCTCAGAGCCCATGAGACAACATGCACGGCATGACAAATGTGATGCTGACTGCGCCTATCCACCAAATTGCATTGAGCTTCAATCCACATCAACCTTTTTCTTTGACAATATCCCATATATGTGCTATGATAACAATATAACAATATCAGATTGCGATTGAATATCAGATTGAAAAGCTGCCAGGCTCTAATTGCCTAGCCTACAATCCGATATTTTTTTGTTTTATCAGGAAAATATCAAAACTAAGAGAATGGAATGAGCATTGCTATTGCAATGTTCGCCATTCTCTATTTTTTTGCCCAAAAACAGTTACATACCGGGCACAAAGAAGGGAGAAAAGAAAATGAGAACAAGTTATTTCTTTGAAAAAAGCGGCCATGAGTTTGAATCTCGCCTTGTGGACGTTGTGCTTAGTGCCGCAACACGCGAATGGGGCACAAAGAGTGTAAAATTCTCAACATCGAAGCAGGATGTTTATGAAGGCACAGACCTTTTTGTTCTTGGCGTGCCCATCGACGTAACTTTGGCATTTGCAAAGAAAAACCACACTCGTCAAGTTGGCTCTTTACAGATTGACGGCGTAACAGTTGATCTTGGCGTTCGCTACGGCAACGGCAAAGCCATATTTGAAACACCTGTGCTGGTTATCGGCGCAGAAACAGCAGTCGGAATCACAAAATCAAATATGTGGGTTGCCCTGGACACAATCAAAACCCACATAAAAGACATTCTGGAAACAGGCATGGATGAATATCTCCTTGCCACCGAAGCCTAAAATGCGTTATAATGTGCTAATAGGTGTTTGGGAGGGAGGAAAAAGAATGCAGGATTCAGAAGTGATTCTATTTATGCTGGAGGAGCAAGGCAGGTCTTTCACACAGCAAGGCATGGACAGAAAGATTAGGGAGTTTATCAAGAAAGAAGGCATTTCCAATGCAAAGGCTGCAATGGGACCCAGTATAAATGACCCTATAATTCTTCTTGACCAAATCCAGATGAAAGAAGCGGCAGGAGAGCCATGGGCGATTGCCTATTTCTATGGCGGCAAATACGGCATAGAGCTGGGTGACGAACTAAAAGCGGCTTTTGTGGCAGCTCTTAAACAGGCACTACAAGAGCCGGCACCACACAAGGGCAGTCATGAAATATGTTGTGAGTTGCTATTAGAACAAAAAGCCATCTAGCATTAATCGTTTATTGCTGGATTCATAAAAAACATCGAATGGAATGTACGAGGTATAATACCCGTCATTCCATTTTTATTTGGAAAGGATGATGTTATTGTTATCAACAACTACCTACAACAACGACAGAGGCGAATGGGTCATATCAAGACCCGACGGAACAACGGCGGCATATTTAGATTGGGAGCAGGCGAGAAGCGTTTACTGTGCCTATAGACGTAAAGTTTTTCAGGAGCAGCTTGAAGCACGTCTGGATGAGTGTCAAAACGATGATGGAAGTTATTTCATTGGCTCAATCCCTAGCGTGGTGCTTTCCGAGCATGAAGTTACAAAGTTTGTTGAGGCTGCGCTGGATGACTATGAAGAAGCCGCACTTGACTCAAATGAATGGGAGCGTATCGCTGACAAACATCTCGCACTTGCATTAGATGCGTCATTGTGTGCTGTTGAATAAAACTTTACGGAGGATACTTATGGTGAAAGTTGTGAAGAAGGGTCATGAAGTTGGCTATGTGCTATCGCGCCAAGATGGCAGCGATGTAATTTTAAGCTGGTCCGAGGCAAGAGAAATCTACGATGCCATGGATGTTGAGTATCGCAAGGACGATCTCAGGCAAAGGCTGGAAATATGCAAAAGTGCCGATGGCACCTATGTTATTGGCCATCATACAAAGGTCATTCTTACTGATGAAGACATTGAAAAGCTTGTGGAAGCTTCCTTGGAAGTCTTTGAATTAGAGCTGGGCGAAGATGAGGCGTGGAATGAATGTGCTGACTGCGCCCTTTCGCAAACTTTAGAAGAGATGAGGAGATGAAATCAATGGCTAATGAAACCAGTGTTTTTAGCAAAATCAATCAGGTGGGTGGTTTTAATCCAAGAGACTATGTTACTACCAAAACAAACCCAAATGGCGAGGCCTATATGTTTTTGAGTGTAAAGCAACGTATTGCGTGGTTTCGGCTGAAATATCCTGACGGGCGTATTTCCAAACGAACTGTGTCTGTGGATGATAAGTCAGCAGTAATGGAAGCCCACATATACCCAAGCGCCAACAGCGGAGTGGATGAATACCTCTCAAATGGTTTTGGGCAATGCTTCTACGATCCAAGCACAGAGTTTGGTGCAAAATATATTGAAAGTGCTGAAACGGCAGCTATAGGCCGTGCGCTATCAGCAGCAGGCTTTGACATATTTGATGCTAGTGATGCAGAGGGCGATGATATTGGCCTGGTTGATGCGCCGCTGAAAATACCTGAATCCGCTAGTAGCCATACTGATCCGAATGAATCAGAGGAGCAAGAAACCGTCCCGACAATTGGCGCTCCCCAGTCGGCCACAACATCAACACCGGCAACACCAGAACCTGTGCAGCAGCGCACTGTCGAAGAAATCATAAAGTCTATGACGCTGAATGATGCCAAAGCGTGCGAAGTTCACTTTGGCAATTACAAGGGCAAATCTTTGGCTCAAGTCGCTATGGAAAACCCAAGTAATGTGGAATGGATTGCCAATGTGTACAAAGTCACAGGAGAAAAGGCGGATATTCTTAGGGCTGCTGCTCGCAAGATAATTGCAGCCGCTCAAAAAATGGCGGGATAATGGAGGTGCTTAAAAGTGTACTATATCAATTCGTGTCTTGAGGGCAAAACCGAAGCAACAATAGAAGATTTTCCGCTGCTACATAAGATGGATGCCAGATTTGCCATGTGGAAATCAAGCAAAGACTATCACATCCAGACTACCATTAACATTGACCGCGACTTCAAGTTGTTTTCATCTCTTACCAGAAAGGGAAAGAAACATCTTGAGGACCATTCATTATTTATTTCACGTTAGGAGGAGGGATTTCATTGGAATTACATGAGATTCTGAACAGAGAAGCTTCATTCAGGTATCAACTCCTGGAAAGATTACGCTCTGATTGCGAGTATTACCTTGGTTATGGCAACAGGCATGAGAAATATCTCTGGAGCGGCGACGTAAGAGAGCAAATCTCAACTATGAGAGCTATTATGCAGAGCTTCCCAATAAGAGAGCTGCCCAAGTGGCTGACTTTAGAACAGATTGACGAGTATGCAGCTAAAATGATTCCTGTAAAGGTCGCTTGTTAGCTACTATGAATTGACAGAAAGTGTAGTAAATTTAAGGGGCATGAGGCATGAGGCAATAATAGCCTCGCCCCTTTGGTTAGGAGGCACAAAATGCGAGAATATAACTTTCCATTTACAATTGCAGATGTGGCGGGTCCTAAGGTGCTTAGCTTAACTTTTCGCCGCACAAAGGCTACTGATATAGATGTTGATTGTCCTTATTGTTATGGCAAGACTTCGAACAAGAAAGGGAAAATGAACCTTAGCCTCATAAAAAATGCGTTCAGATGCAATAATTGCAACAAAAGTGGCGGAGTATTGGTGCTATATGCTGATATTCATGGCATTTCCACTACGGATGCCCTTAGAGAGATTAAAGAGCTATTGGGCTGTTACGTCAATGGGGATAACAGAGGCAAAGCTACATATTCAAACTCATATATTGCATCACTACCCAAAGAGTGTAAGCGAGCAAACCCTGAAGTGCTGCATCAAACATATACGATGCTGCTCAACAGTCTTTTGTTGGCCAAGCCGCATAAGAAAAACCTTCTTGAGCGAGGATTAAATGAAAAAGCCATTGAAGCCAATGGGTACAGAAGCGTCCCTGGATTTGGCCAAAAGAATCTATGCTTAAAGCTG
>Ga0131853_10007397_pt1 | contig 19864 bp, 14 predicted proteins | sample TergutLab28metaG_FD_92764 | JGI IMG/M metagenome (GOLD analysis project Ga0131853, IMG submission 92764) | Labiotermes labralis P1 segment gut microbial communities from Petit-Saut dam, French Guiana - Lab288 P1 (version 2) (version 2) | ecosystem: Host-associated > Arthropoda: Insects >... | reverse complement strand
TGGAAAGAGGAAGTAGAAAGAGATCTTCAAGTGCTGGGAGTGAGAAGATGGAGAGAGTTGGTGGCAGATAGGAAAAAATGGAAGGACATTGTTCGACAGGCCAAAGCCCACAGTGGGCTGTAATGCCAGTGGAAGAAGAAGACTTTGACTCACCCTTGTACATTAACCCTTTGGTGCATAAAGTCACATATACCCGCCAGACAATGTCATGCTCACAACAATGAATGTTATGATGATGGTGTTTTGTAACCTTCCTTAAGCAGATATTATCTACATTACAGTCTTCTGCAGCTCTCACCAGGCACCTAATGCCAGCATCAAAGGGTTACGAGAGCGAAGTTAATGGCATAACAAAACGCGGTAACAAGTGCCACTAGACACAGCCATGCAACGAAATCACGTCAGCAAAGGTGGGACACTGCAATACCAATGACAGCATACTTTCCACTGTCATTTATTATTGTGATTGTCTGCTCCTGTACACAACTACTGCCAGCTATGTCAGCAGACATTACATACACACATAAATATGTAAATACGTACATACATGACAGAATAGTAACTGCTGGCCTTTAGGTGTATGGCTATTTTTATTTTAGTAGGTCTTTTGAAGACAAAGTTAGCACCAGACTTCTGCACCTTCAATTTGGAACTGAGCAAGATGGTTGAAAGCAGGAATGCTTTTGACTTCATGCTTTATTCAAACCTCAGTTGGGGCACCAACTATTCACAGTGAGGTTCTTAATGGTTTTCCTCGGTCCACCCATGTCAATGTGAGGAGAGGATCTCAAATTAGGTGACGACTACTTCCTTTCACAACCTCTCCAATTAACCGCTCACTGTCATCCAATCACTCGCTCTCAGAGTTACTGACAGTGTTGTTAAATAAACTAAAGTACATATTCTTATGAATTCAAACTTTTCTGGCATTGACCTTTCCCAGTCTCTCCCTCCTGAAATCAACTCCAACCTAACACCTAGGATGGGGCACATAGTTATGAATATAGTTCCTGTCGCTGCCACAGTACCTGGAAAACCTTATATGTGAAGACCTCATTTTAGCACTGCCCTGAACAATATTCTTATAATGAAACCAACTAGATGCACCAATTTCTCAAATTTATTTTTGGAATAAAACTCTACATGTTTCAGACAGTTCCTCTGTCCATCATCAGGAGTTTTTCACTGTACACACAGCAATGGTGTATGTCATACTGGTTTGCTGACAGCTGTCAGCAAACCAGTATGATATATATCACTGTTGTGTGTACAGTGAAAAAATCCTGATGATGGACAGAGGAACTGTCCAAAACAGGTAGAGCTTTATTCCAAAAATAAATTTGAGAAATTAGTGTATCTAGTTGGTTTCATTATGAAAATTTATCACGATGCACAGTCATCTGAACGTCAAATTCTGAACAATATCGTTTTCCCATCACAAACATTCAGATTGAAGTTAATTTTTTCAGAATTCGAAATTAATTCTAACAGAAAACCAAATTTTAAAACACTATTTAGATAAATTTCATGCTCAGAAGTGCTAATACAACATTTCTCATTTCACACACTTTACTTACCCTACCTTGCAGCTCTACAACCCACCTGTATGTAACTGACAATTTGTTTGCAAGGTCTGGATTATTTGCTGATGGACTTTGATTAAAGTTTTCTTTTCCTCCCCAGATATTTAAATTAATTTGAATGTGAAACCAAATTTTAAAATACCATTTAGATAAATCTCATGCTTGAAAGTATTAATACAACTTTTCTAATGTCACACAGTTTACTTACCCTATCTTTCAGCTCTACAAACTGCTTGTATGTAACCGGTGATCCGCTTGCAAGCGCTGGACTATTGGCTGATGGACTCGCTAGCAGATCAGGATCTGACAGCGATGAAGGACTTGTAGAATCTGCTGCTTGTTTTGCCGTTAAATTGGTCAGCACTGGGCTAGTTGATGTACTTGCACTATCTGCTGGTTTGGCTACTGGGCTGTTGGAGTCTTGTCTTGTCTGCAGTGTATACAATATGGGGCTAGTTGCTGAACCTGAGTGGGGTTTGGAATGAGCCTGGGTCACTTCTGCCAAGAGGTGGGCAGGATCAGATGGGCTTGATGAAGACAATGGCCTTCTTTGTTGAGTGACTCTTGATGAGGTCTCATGGAACACTGACTGGGGTCTGGAAGGATGCATTCTCATCGTCACACTTGCTGCTGTTTGTTTAGATTCAGGACCTGAAAATAATTGCAATTATGTGATACTTCAGATTCTTACGGCAGTGACTATACAAACTACTGTCTTCAAAGATGTACAACTGCTCAGTTTGGTATACACATACGAGGGCTGTACAGAAAGTATCCGACCAGTTTGAATATCTCGAGAACCAGTCGCGCGGCCTTGATGTAACTTGGCAGACTGGCAGGGGAGACCTTGCTGTGCATCCGTGAACAGTCACTCTCCTGTGGGGCTAGTTAGTCGGCAGTGAGACACCGCTTACTGAGCTTGTGTACTGTGTGACCATCACATTCACAAGTCTCCTCCCTTTTAAAGGCGATTTTAGCTTTGGGAAAAGCCAGAAGTTGTAGGGAGCCAAATCTGAGCTGTAGGGGGGCTGACAGACTTGGGCGATGTGATGCTTTGCCAAAAAAGCCGGCACAAGAGCTGTAGAATGGGCATGAGCTTTGTTGTTATGAAGCTGATCTGCTCACTCGGTCATTGTTGGCGACGGTCACACAGTACACAAGCTCAGTCAACGGCGTCTCACTGCCGACTGACTATCTCCACGGGAGAGTGACTGTTCACGAATGTACAGCAAGGTCTCCTCTGACTGGCTGTCAAGTTACATCAAGGCCATGCAACCGGTTCTCGAGATATTCAAACTGGTCGGATACTTTCTGGACAGCCCTTGTATCAACATTTCACGAGTAACCTAGTGCCTACATTTTAAGACCCACTCCTCTACACGAACATGGAAGCAGCAAGCTTCTCTGAAACATGAAGCATCTGTCTGCCAAACTACACGGTGTTACATACCAGAAGACAGTAATCTTCCATGAAAATAAAAGTATTAGGTGCTAACTATTTTCAATTTTACTGCCTGTGAAGAGAAATGGAGGTCCTAAACACCACAGCGACAGCAAAACCTTAACAGGAAAACAAAGGAACTGTACAGGAGGAGCCAAAATACAAGCCAGGCAATGCATTCATAGCATAACATTGTGGTGCGATAGTACAATGTTTATACCTCCTTAGCTATCCTAAGATCTTGATACCATTAGTTAATTGTGTCCCAGTTAGTTAATTGTGTTGTTGTACGTATTGTTTGCGTTGTGTTGCTTTCTGTATTGTTTGTGTGTAAACGTGTACTGTACTACTGCCACCAGGTGTCAACCCAATTGCAGTTAACAAATATATCATATCATATTATATCATACAATTTCATTCAAAGACAGCGCTTTTATGACAAATGAATGTCACTGGCAAAAACAAACTGTACTTAGGTCTTCATGTAAAGTGCCAAATATTTCTGCCTGATTTTTACCAAATATGGGTTCTCTTGACAGATTTTCACATGTCTCCTATACCAAATTTCACAGAAATCTGTCCAGTGGAAGGCGCACTGATACACATGGACAGGTGAATCGACGGACATGATGAAGGTAATAGGCACTTTTGCAGCTATGAACACACCTAAAAACCATATAGAGGAACGGGTAAGTGGGTGTAACAAGAGAAAAAAAATATGGAGTAAAATAATGGAAAACATAACCACAGGGAACACGGGCATTATAACATACTATGAATCCATGTACAGCCATGTACCAGTTTACTGTAGTACTAAGGATAACGCAACATTAGCACCTAAATACACACATCAATAATCAGGATATGAAAGGTATATGTCAGTGGCAAGTACAATATAGAATCAAACTGTTAGTATGCAACAGAATGCAGGTTAAACAGATCAATGGTTGAATTATCGAGAGGTGATCAATGTTTCAAACGCCATTCTTCAGTTTTATAGACATGAGCATGCCAAACCACAGAGGGCACCTGTAATTCACCGAGCTACTGCAATGTGACTGTCTCATATATAAACCACAGATATGTGTGTGTGTGTGTGTGTGCATGCATGCGCATTTCCACACGTCCACGCACAGAAAACTTTAATTTACCAGTATGAATGATTGATTAACATCGGGTTCGAGCCCTTACATTCCCGATGCACCTAGGCCTTATAGACAGGCCCTTTGTGCCCCATAAACTGATATCAACTCAGGTGAGCCCTGTCCCTTTGCTAAAGTTCCAGATGTCCCCCAGACTTAAAATCTTAATGGCCTCCAAGGTCCAAGAAAGGAACCCTGATATACTTTTCTTTTCTCACAAAAGTCCCGGCAAATAAACCCCCTCCAGGTTCCCCAAGAGGGCCCCTATGAAGAGAGAGGCCCATTTAAAGGGCATTTTGCATATCTCTCAAAAACCTCATCTTTCAGGTTCCCCAGTGAAGAAGCCCTCCCTCAAGATCCCCTTCATGGACTCCCTCACAGAGAAATGCCCCACCACTAGAGCCCTCCTTCATTCAACTATCAAAGTGCCCAGTATACAAGCTCCTCAGATTACTTTACCAATACTTTACCTCACTTCCCAAACAGTCTGACACCACTAATCTCATGTGACATGAAGCACAATTGTGTTGTAACAAATGCACACCATCACCAAGATTACCAAGGTAAGTAAAGCAGAACACACCATCACATGACCAAGGATGACTCTATGGGAGGGGGTATCACCAATGTTTGTTTACACAAAGATAGCAACACCACGGATGATACGGAATACAAATAACCTCTGCCCTGAGGTGCAGCATACTAACACAAGTTATCTACTTGAACTGTATCTTGAACAAACAATATTCCACACACCTTGCTGTCAGCTAGTAAGTGAAATGGCAGGAATTCAGGAAGTTTTTCTTTTAATTCACAACTTGATAAAGTAAAATTCAGTTGCAACTGACATGGTATAGAACTCAAACAAGCAAAGATACTGTACACATCATACTTCAGTCTGAGTGAAGCAGCTTAATTCCACTGTTCACACACCTGCTAATATAACAGCACTTTACTCATTGTAGGTAAGAAACATACAAAATGTCATGTGGCTAAACATCAGGCCATGTAAAAACACTACAGGAATGGAAAAGTTTCTAACATTTCATTTTCAAAATGGAAAGAAATCAGGGGGTAGTATCTGGCAATTTCTCCCAAAGACAGAAATGCTGGTAGGCTGGTAGCCATTGTGTAAGAGATACAGCTTCCTATAGACCAGTGCTGTTCTCAATTCTGTGCTTAATAGAAAACAGACTTCCCAATACTCTTACTGAGCCCTGACCATCCAATACGCAGCCTGTGCCTAAAACTAGCTAAGGATAATTGTGTAAAGAAAAATCAACTTGATGCACAACTCATTCTTAGTATATTTCGTCAACCTCTACACGTTTTGGGCGTATCTAGGCCCATCATGAGGAGGTACAACCATATGTATACAACAATTGGTACTTATTATTCTTTTTAGATGACTGTCAGTTGTCCTGGTTGGAATTGGAATCCAATCCAACCAGGAATATGCTAAGAATAAGTTGTGCATCAAGTTGGTTTTTCTTTACATGATTATATCGAGATGTACGGTCAACAAAACATAAAATTTAGCTAAGGATACTCACCACTAAATATTCGGAACTTCTCGCATGTTATATTCTGTTGGTGGGATTAAAGTCACCAACAAGTCTAAGGACTGCAGTACCTTTATTTTCAGAGTCAAGCAGTCCGACACACAATGACCTCAGCCTCCTTCATGAGTTGGTTCCAAAAAAGTGACTTACATTTGCACTGATTTAAATTAGGACGAAAATACTTGTAACCAAGTTTAAGTAATCAAATATGAAACACTTTTCCAGAAAAAACAAATGTATATCACAAAATCTTATCAAAACTATTTTCTAATACCAATTACATCTCTGGTTATGGACATGTTCAACATAAATCCCTATTTACTGACTCAAATGAGCAATGTTAGAACTCTTTTATCACACATATTGATTGTAATATTACAGTGTTGTGTGTGAGGATACAAAACAGTGCTCAATACTTGAAGAGATATTTGACATTCTGACAATAATGGAAACCATAGTAGTTTAGAATACAACAGAATATAGTACAAAAGGATGTGACTTGCATACTTTGACTGTTATTGATCTTTCGTGTAGACCCATGTTCATGCAATCAGTAGCCCTGCATTTTGAGCAAAGTGCAGTATCCTGCCAAAGAAGATGTGCTCAGAGTTCCCTGGTTTCATAAAGTGCAGACCCAGGTTCTTATATCTCAATGTAGCCACTGCCTCACAGCAACAAACAGCATGAGAGGCCATTTCAGATGCCTGTTTGCATCTATCACATCCAGGACTGCCTAACATTACCAGCTTGTATAGGTGTCCCTTTAAATGACAGGGTCCTCTTAATGACCCTGTACATATTCTTAGCTAGTTTCTGTTCAAAATTTCCCAGCACGTTTAGCAGAGGGTATCATGAGAAAGCCCTCAGCCTCCCTTTAACAAAAATAGACAACCAATATTTGTGTTTCCTACTCATCCAGCTCCTGATCACTCCTCTGGCAACCTTCGCAGACATGCCTAAGGCAGGATGAGTTCCTATAAAGTTCACCCTAAAACAGGCCATGAAGGTCCAGTGGTAGAGTAGATGTATAGCTCTACTCTATCTTTAACCTTGGCGCTATATGGGGGTGGATGGTCTACGCCATGCCCCGGCCACTTTACTCCTGGGTAAAACCTGGTAACCATTGTATAAGAGGCTGGGTGAGCCCAAGGACCGGTCTGCAGGGGTGTGGAAAAATTTGCCCCCACTGGGATTCGATCCCAGGACTGTCCAGCCCAAAGCAAGTCACTTCCCGTATAAACCACAATAATTTCATCAACAAAGGCATGGATTCTGCACAGCAAGGGTTCATATAAGTCATCCAAATTTTTGAAAACTTATCTGTGGTTAGACATGTGTTAACTCACTCTCGCATGTGCACACATGCATACATACTCACACGGCATGCATAATTTTATAACACTGACTTCTTTTAAGCCAAACCTGCAACCCAACTTTATTTTTAACATTACCATATGTTTTACCTTATAAACAAGTGATGGAGCTGAATTCAGGCACTAAATGATAATGTTTAAAAAAGAAACCAGAAAAAGCTGCTGTCTGTGAAGAACTGACAGGAATGACAGGTGTTAGCTACAGCAGAAACAAGACACGGTGTTACACTGACACACCAAATCAGGTCAGAGCATGCTAGGTCTGAATAACAGTCATGTAAGCTAACATAAAATCAATACAACACAGGGTGAGTCACAGAACTAGAACACACTTTCCTATAACATGCTCAAAAAGATGGTTGGTTTGTAATGGTCTGCATTATCACATCCATGTAATTCCTCTTGAAAAAGTACCATAATGTTAGTGAAGATATATCAGTCTGCTGTTCTTTACAGCAAAGATATGCAAAACGAAAACATAAAGTTGCACCATGCATTGATATGTGTTGAGACACTGAAGCACAGGGATTCCTCATTGTCTATGGTGAAATGGGACCAGAACAACACGACTTAAATTGACTCCCCTCTAAGCAGGTCATTTCTGTCCAAAGAAATAACATAAATATGGTTTAATGAAAATGGGTTTGGTATAAACATTACCTTTTACAAAGAAACATTTCACCATTTTTTAAAAAAAATACACATACATACAGGAGGAAATGGGCTGAATATTTGTGATCCACAGTTGCGATCCCACAGGTTCCACAAAACTCTGGCCCATTACACATAAGAAAACAGACATTGGAGATTCAGATATCTGGCAGCCCACATATGGCTGCCCAGGAAGGAGACTCGGTATCCATTTTACAGGAACCTTTGCAGGATTGGTGCAGAAAATCTCACCCCCCACTGGGGATCAAACGCCAAACCATCCACGCTGTAGAAGTTTCTATTTGCTATTTGTAGCTGAAAATATTGATTATTTCAGACTAAACTCCGAAATTCATAGTTTTAACACTAAAAACAAATGTAATTTGGAATTAAAGCCTTCAATAACTTACCCACTAATATAAAAAACCTTCTCCAAACTAAAAAGCAATTTAAAGAAGCTTTGAAAGAATTTTTACACTTTCACTCATTCTATAGCTTAAATGACTATTACAACTACAATAAATGTTAAAAGATTGGAAACCTACAGCTCCCTTCATTGGCTTTGTTCTTACCTATTTATTATGCTTAAATGGTACTAATTTTAAAGGTATCACATATATTCAGAACTTGTAACAGACTTTAAATGTAAATATTCCGATTGTTTATTCGTTATTTTTGCCTTACTCTATTTCTTGTTACTTTATACCATTTATATGCTTGTTTTCTGTATTATTTTATGTATGCAACCTTTGACATGTTCTATATCCTGTTGGGTGATGACCCCATGCTGTATGGATCAATTGAACAATAATAAATCAATCAATCAATATACCAACTACACTACCCTGCCCCCCCCCCTCCAAAAAAAAAATAGGGTACATAAATTAAGATTCTACACTTACATGGGAACTAAGCCATGAAATTCCTTACATGTAAACATCAAAACAATCCTTGTCAATTGTAACTTACTGGGGTCTAGTTTTGATTTAGGCTGTTTCCTTTCAGCCTGTTCTGGAGGGCTCTGTCCAAGCACCGGGGCAGTGGAGTTCAATCCTGACGTCTTCTTCGCCTGATTTAATTTCAGTTCTTCAACCCACGGAACCTTGCCTTTCTCCCAGGCATGGCCTTTGCTTCTTTCCACACTTTCTTCCTCTCCTTCGTCCTCTGCAATACTGTTGTCGAGAGTAGCGTGTTCCATTTCTGCACTTCCATTCATTAGGCCACTATTTTGAGAATCCTAAATGAAAACACTGACTGTTGTAACAAAAAGCACTGACAACAATACAGAAAATTTTCTTAGCAGTCACTACAGCACACAAGTTTTAATAGCTATTTCTAGCATGGATAAAAAGATAAGGCAATCCCTGTACAGGTCTGGACAGGCCCTGAGGTTCCATGAGGTTGAGGTTCCCAGATTTCAAGACGGCACTTAAAGGTGGTAAGGCTGTCAGCCCTAAGCACCAGCCACCCTTACTCCCCCAGGAAATATTCCTAGTACTCATTTCTGTTAGAGGCTGCATTGAACCCAGGGCTATATTGACGGGAAGGATTATGCCAATGAAAAATTCCAGTGCAACCATCGGAAATCGAACCTGCGACCTTCCAGCTTGGATAGTTACAATTTATATGTCAATGATATGAATCTTAACGTATTGTAACTTAATGAAGAGATTGATGATGATATTACCATTAATACATATATATATATAATTCTGGTGGAAAATCTACCGGAAAACATAAACCTAGAAAACCATACACAAGGAGGATACAATAAACGTTGAGAAATATTTGTAAGAATGGAGGGTGGAGAGAACTGCCTCAGAATGTTTAATTGCTTTTAATTTTTTTCACTCTTTGCCCTTGACATGGTTGTTTTCCTTGTCAGTATTAAATTCCAAAGGCACTAAATCTCTCATTAAACTGTCCGGTGTTCCCTGTTAGGCCATTGGTGAGAAACTGGAAAGTTACATTTTATATACAATTTCTCTCTTACTGCCATTCCCAGATACTTGATCTATGACATGTCTGTAAAGGCTCTATCAGCAATTCTTATACTACAATATGGCTTCTATTCTGGCAATGACAATACATGCATCACTGCTCCTGTTGTTATCTTTCGACATGAACACATCCTTGAATAAAATTTTATTTAATTATACTATCAACAGCACTGATTATATAGCACAAAATGATAAATGATTACAAATAGCTGGAAATAATGTGGAAAGAAGCAGTAGGAGCTCAGTCTGAGGATTTATCCTGACAAACTACCTGGAAGGACTAAGGAATATTATGAAAAGTCTCATTCAGGGCAGCTGGTATCTGGGCCTAGACCTGAAAGTGGGAACCCCCAGACGTGAATCAGGAGTGATAACCGCTTAACGCACAACGTCCAGTACTACTCTCCAATCACTCTACAAATAAAAAAAGAAAAATACCAAGCTTAATATGATACTGTCAAATACTCAATTCTCGCAACAAAGATCTGAACACTTACTGCATCTTTATTGTGCAATACGGTGGGAAGCCTTCGACGAGGTGCTTTCACCCTGTTTGCTGTTGGGTGTGTCAGCATCGCACTTCTTTCTACACTATCAAATTCTATGAGCCCTTTTGGAGAAGCTTTGTGGACCGGTCTGCTTGGTCCAGCTCCATCCACATTGTCACGCATTAGCCACTGCTCAACAGCTGCATTACGTTTAGTTAACTGTGTAGAAATGAGGTTCGATGATCCAACTTGAGGTGGTTTCTTTACTGTTGGAGGGGGTAATGAAGACTTCTTGCCAAGAAGTGAACGAACCACAGAACTTGCTGAACTTGGATGCTCATCTGAACAAATGACAAACATGAGGTATGATAGTGAAAGGCAGTAACAACACAGGGTTCCTTGCTACCCTCATACTATGAACATGCCATGGAAAGTCACTGGACCTGAACAGGTGGGTAGGAGGAACCTTATGATACAGTGTACTCTGAAAAAAATCAGTCCACTTACTTGCACAATAGGTGAACCAAATCAGACATAAACTATGCCTGTGTGACAGGAGGAGTGTTCAATAACAGTGTGGTGCAGAAGTGCAGAGTTACCCCACATGTAATCATCCATCTACATACATCATGAGCAGATACATAGCGTTGGAAACAGAACTGCGGTTAGGAGAATAGGCTTGGCCAGGCTCACTCTCCTAACACACGATTTTATTGAAAGTTTCAGAATATAGAAGACGAAACATTACACCATAAGGATGAAATTGAGAATCTGAAACTCTTTACTGCACAACCAATTTCATAATGTTAAACATGATTAACCTTCAACATAATAACTGAAAAAAAAATGAATACTAGTAAGTTTCCTAAGGATATTTCAAACACTAACTATAATTAAAAACAATATCTATATTAGATTACAAGAACTAAACAAAACACATTTCTGAACATATCATTGTTTCATAGTGTTCATCCCTGTTTTAACAGCATCTTTACCATCTGTTCACCAGTAGGCTGGGCATACTGCAATATCAAAATCAGTACTATGTAGCCCAAGCCTAAGTTTTTGGCTCACAACATGGTAAAAGCAACACAAAATGATAATTTATAAAACACCAACCACAAATGACACTTTTTCATGTTACACATTACCTATCCACTTTCCAACAACATTTTTGTATAAGAGCAGAAATTTTTAAATGTTAGGATATGAAACTGCAGATCACTATTCCATTTGCCTGTTCACCCACAACAACTTTTCTGTAATATAAAATTATGAGTGGATTGTAAATCCCAGCAGTGTATTGATTATGCTACGTCCATTGACACCGGCAATGGTGTGAACAACAATAGAATCAATACCCAAACCCATCAAAGACTCAATTATTATACCAACCACTGCACATATATACAATTTATAAAATTTACACATTAAAACATTAAAAATGCTCCGACATGTTTCGGTCCTAGGACCATCATCAGGGAGCTATACATTCCTTGCTTAAGTCACACTAGAAGTAGTCACAGATTAACTTCGTTGTACAAGTTGGGTGTTGTGGCAGCATGCCGTGTTGTGTAATGTTATGTTGCGAAGAGTGCTCTGCAGGGCAACATAACATTACACAACACGGCATGCTGCCATAACGCCCAACTTGTACAACGAAGTTAATCTGTGACTATTTCTAGTGTGACTTAAGCAAGGAATATATGGCTCCCTGATGATGGTCCTAGGACCAAAACAGGTCGGAGCGTTTTTAATGTGTAAATTTTATAAATGTTATATATGTGCAGTGGTTGGTATAATAATTGAGTAACTCGACAACATGCACGGTGTAACGATGAAAATAGGTAATGACCATCAAAGACTATAACCTTATTACTATACGCAGTACCCACAAAGCATGTTGGTATTTCAAAATGTTGTATTTTCACACTCATGATATATAAATGAATGCAGCAAAAACACACACTTAGAATTTGCTTTAGTAAAGCTGCACAAGTGCATTTCTTGTGATGTATCAGATACAAAAATTAAATCTTTCTTTGTCTGTTACTGAGGGTACCACAGTGGGGACCATCTATCTTGTATAACATTTCCTTCGATTTTCTCTTCTGTGAAACATACAGTAAGTGTGATTTATGAATCTGCTGGACACGCACAATGCTGAAACTTTAAAACACTGGCAACAAGTTCAGGAGTTCAAACATCAAATTCAGCAAGAAGTCACATGAATTCCTGTGGAGATGCTTCAAAGAGTAATGGGAGACATTCGCAAGAGACTTACTGAGTGCCTAGAGCGGAATGGTGATCTGAATGATGTTATTTTTGGAAAGTAAGACTTTTGTTTTCAATGTGTTAAATTGAAAGTGAAAAAGTCTAAATTCTTTTATATATATACATTGTGTTAATTTGTGTTAAAACTAAATGAATGAAAGCATTTGCTGTTCATGACTTTTTAAAATCGCCCGATTCGCTGACGCACCCTGTATAACGATGAAACAACAACAAGAGGTTGAAACTTAGATATCTGGCTTCACAGTCAACTATTTAAACTTGCTGTGCATGCACACACCCAATCACGTGACTACCACGGCCTCCGTGCCTCAGCCCTTACTTTCTGAATGTGCCCCGTATGTCACCTCTGTAACACACCTCTTAATGTCTTAAAACATAGGCTTGTGGCATATGCTGAACTATACGAGCCAAAATACTTGACTGTGTTAGGCCAAGACACAGTGTCACTGTTGTCTGCAGACGTTAACACTGCAGCAAACCCATCCAGAACAGCAGTCAAAGCAGCAGGTCTCACCTCCTTTCAGCACCTTATCCGGTAACTTATTCTGAGTGGCCGGCTTTCCTTTCGTTGTACCAGCCACTGGTGTCGGCGCTGGGGGTTTTGTGATACTGTCCCGTGTTCGGTTTGTAGTTACCAACTGTGACTTGACTGGTGGTCGATCAGGTTTCTTTCGTTGTTGCTGTAGAGAAATAAACTGGGCAATAGTAATCAAAAGATATTACATGTTACTTTATGAAGTTTAAATAATATGCAGTGTTGCCAAGTTTTGCAAAAAAATGAAATTTTATGTTGCATTAGTTAAACTTTAAAAGGCACGCAAATGCATATGCAAACGTACATATAAAAAAACCCACTAAAATTAATTATATGTACTTAGGCAACAATGAAATTTACTCCATTTTAAGATATGCTGAATAATCTGTTTTATTTTCTGAAAAATGTCATCCACTTCATAATTGTATCTTTTTCTGTTCAAATAACACCGGCATTGCTCATATGTCAAATGCTAAGATTTAAACACCAACCTGGTTGGATAAAGATAGTACAGATTTTTCTGCATTAACATCAGAAGCAACTCAATAACTGAACAATTGAGTCGCATTTATTTTTCTGTAAGATACAGTCCACTGTCAGTGTTTACACCAGAATACAAAAAATATGGTTCCTCAGTGAAAGGCAGTAGCAAGAAAACGATATTTGTTTTGATAATGCTTTTTTTCCAGCTTCTGAATTCTTACTGCTCACCATGAATAATTACCTTTCTATCTCAGTGTTATTTACTGTATGCAGTTAAACAGCATTATAATATAGCCTATGCATCAATATGTAAAGTATTGCTCATTCCAACAAAAGGAGCCTCCCTTCTGTTATTGATACTACAGTGCTACTTGTCCACATACTGTATCATGTGCACATGCTATATCCATTAGGCTGCAACTACTTAGAAGAGATTTCTGCCCTCAAGAGACATGGGTGTGCAATGGGGAATGCTTGGTCACATCAGCATGCATCAAAACACCCCAGTCACACCAGGTACACTATAATGCCTCAAAAACAGCAGAAATTTGGCATGTTGTGTCTCATTTTAAGTATGTATTTTTAAACTACAGATTAGTTGTTTAAAAAAAAAAAAGTTCAGTTAAATGTTACTGTATTTAGTTTGTTTGGTAAATAAACATAAAATACTTTATGACAGAGTATTCAATAAATGTTTGCTGTTTAATAAAATAAGAAATAAAATACCCTGGGTGCACAACCAATAAACTGTGCTGCGCACACCTTATGATCTGAGGGCCTCATGACATGCAAATTCATTCATTCATTCACCTCTTCCTGCTGAACAACTTCCACAAAGTTGTCTGGGAACACTCCAACCTTGCCTCTGAGCTCGCCTCGCCACCAGCCCTGGTCAGGCACTTCTCGACTCAGTAGTGTAATGAGGTCACCTTCCTTCAGCGTTAACTCATCTTCATTGGCTGCCTCATAAGGAAACAGCACTCGGCACATTTCCTTCACTGACATGGAACACATAAATTCAATCACACAACTAGCCTAGACAGCACTTTTGCAACACTTTGCAAGGCAAGATCTTCATAATTTAAATCCCACCTGATATAAATCTGACTTGGGATTAGCATAAATAATTACTGTATTAATTACATCATTACCATGCACTAACATATCCAGCATTCTACAACAAAACATACTCCATCCTGTTTTATCCTTCCATTAGGACTTCTCTTGTAGATGTTCCCTATTACCTTTGAACAGCATTCCCCTTTGGTCAATAAATCTCATTCTTTGGGTCCCCAGTGGTCATTTTCCAACATATTAGTGTTCAAAGCTCACTAAAATCCAACTACCAACTTCCGTGGAGTACAGTTCCTGTTTAGAGGCCAAGCATTGTTAAACCAGTCAAGATATTCATCCACATTATGCAACCCAACCACTCATTATGATGTTCACAACAGCAAACCACTGGCACCTGTTCACAACCAGACAAATCCAGCCCACAGGTCCACAACTTCCCATCCCACCTCAACATCAATTTTAATATTACCCTCACAACTATGTTTGTATCTTCAAAGGAGCATTCCTTCACGTTTCCCTACAAAATCTCTGCATGCACCACCCTTCTCTTCCATGCAGGCTACATGCTCCACCCATTTCTTCTCAATTTACTCACTCTGTTAATATTCACATACAGTAACAATTATGAAGCTCCCCATGCAATTTTCTCCAGCCTCTGTCACTTCCCCTTTCTTAGGTCCAAATATTCCCCTAAACATTCTTTTCTCAAACACATTCAGTCACGATCCTTCCTTTCATGTGAAAGATGATGTTTCACACCCATACAAAACTACAGGAAAAATTATAGCTTTGTACACAAAATACATAAGTTTGATTTTAATTTTTTTTTAATATGATGTACACAAAAGCTACAACAATCTTCGCTATTTTGGAAATGTAATGTGATGCAATCAGGCAAGACACAACACCTGAACCCACACCCGTCCCTCAACAGCTGTCGAAGTTATGATCAGTGTGATCCAATGTCTCAATGTTAAGACACTGTATGATGCCAGAATAAGTCATAACAAATTAATAAAATCATTTATGACTTCATGCAATGTAGTACATGTCATGTGATTACATATGAAACGCACAGAAAGGAACAAAAAAAATCCAGGAAAATGCAGAATGCAAACTCAAATATAACGCACAGGAACAACATGTATCTTCCAACATGCATACACTTTCCACATCTGTTTTAAAAAAACCAAACATGATCAATATATGACGTAATCTCCAAGGGCAATCAAGAACTATAACCGTCACTAACAGCATGCTCATACAGCACTAACATGCAAAGCTTCTACATTTTACTTTTCTTGTCATCCAAATTACCGGGTTTTGGTGGCAATACAGGTGCCTCGGACTCTTGCTCAGGTTTACCCCCTGAATCTAACACCTGACTGGAATCTGGACTTGAAATCGAAGTGGACAGTTCACCATCGCTTTCACCTGTGCAAGGTCAACCACCAATCCAAAACACAGTAAATGAACAAGTCAAACAAATTATGAATGTTACTGAAGATGACAATTACAGCAACTGCGGCAACATTTCTTTTGACAGAAAAATTTAATGTAAAATACATGGTCCATTGCAAGAAAAAGGAGAAGGAACAATCATGAAACTTAGCAGCTTTACTGGTCAACAGATATTGTAAAAACAATTAGAGCAATAAGAAGGGCAGGTCACTACAATGAATGGGCAACAGTGACATACACAGGAGAATCATGGATTCCAAACGCAAAGTAGGTGAGTGGCGAGACCTAAACTTCAGTGGATGGATGGTATGGTGAAGATCTGAGGAAGCTGGGGATCCAAAGATGGTGGATGGTTTCCAGGGATAGATAGTCATGGAAGAAGTGAAAGAAAAAGAGAGGGGGGGGGGAATGGGGGGGTACCTAGGTAGACAGACAGACAGCCAGACAGATGCAGAGATGTGGTTGCTAGGCTGTTCACATAACTTGGTACTGTTAAAGAAAGCAGAAGTTATAACAGCATCACTCCGTTATAGCTTCCTAAAAGGGAACAACATGCTATTCAGGAGTGAAGGTACAGCTCCAGACAGCATTTTTTAATTGTGTTAATTAATGATGCTCCATTCTGCTAAGATCATTTAGTGCTGGTGATGAATGAATGAGTACTGAGGGCTCGTGGACTGATGAGAGGGAAAATACAGGACTCAGACAACAACATAGCACTTTGTCCTCCACAGATTACACATGACCTTGTTTGGGCTCTATCCTAACCCTAAAGAAGTGGCCTGGGATATATCCCAACCCACTTATGTGACAGGCCAGCAACTAACCATGCAATGTGTCTTTGCCAAACACAATGCTACCTCTTACATCTTCCTTTATCTAAACATGAAGTTTAAAATCAGTGGAGGGGAAAAAAATGCAGTTCCAGAAGAAACACGATTAACTTACTGGTTTCTTCACGGCTACTGATTCTTGGTTTACGAGTTCCTGCCGTTTGTGTACCTACAATTTCTTCCACAAAATTGGATGGAAATACACCAACCTGAAATTAAAATAACCCAGTAAAAAATTAAGATTCCAAAGCTCAATGAAGGCTGTTTCAGAGCAGTACAGGTTACAACAGTAACAGACTGAGAGTGTATGGTATGCGAAATAGAGGAAAAGTGATCATTGGTCATCTCCAGCAAGATATCCCAGCATCTGCAAGGAATTAAGAAGATATGATCACTACACCTGCCACCATACCAAACTTCATGTACGTAACAGGTGGAGACAGAATTAACACTCATGATAACTGAAGAATAAGAACCAACTAGATGCTACTTATTATTTTATTGTACTTCTTATAGGCTCAACATGTTTCAGGCACTACTATGCCCATCATCAGATGCTCGCGACTATAACGTTGATTACCACATTGGTTGTTTCATTCTTGGGTTGCTGTAGGCTGGAGTAGTGTCTGGGTTGCAGGTTATAACACGAATGTGCTATAGCCTGCAAGCAAACAAGCGAGTAAGTGAGTGAGTGAGTAAGTAAGTAAGAAAGTAAGTTAGGAAGTAAGAAAGTAAGTCTCTAAGTGTACATTCTTAGAACACAATGAAATGAAAACAGTTTGTTTCCTCAGAATGTGACCATGACTAAGGCTGCTTAGTGATAACTTTTATCTTAACAGGCAGCATGATAACCGAACCTCTGTCATAGGACTACAGGAAATTGTGTGTCAGTACTTAACCTTGCATTTTATCAGGATGTGATAACACATTTCAAATGCTACACATAGGTCCACATAACCACTCATAAAACACTTCCAAGTACTATACCAAAAAAATGCACACTGACAAACAGTACATGGTGAGTAACCCAACACATTTCACTCAGGGAAAAGAGTCTGATATCAGCTGATTTATAGGCTAATTAACCTTTATCCTACCAGAGTGGATATCAAAATTAAAATGCATGGTGTGTAAAAAACATGAGTATTATTTGAACAGAAAAAGACGAAATTATAAAATAAAGTCATTCTGAAAGAAAAGAAGAAGAAGAAAAAAAAACATGTAATATGCAACGCATTGTACAATTCCAGTAAACGCCCATGTCACCTAAACATTTAAAATGAATTTTTAGGGGTACTTTTATTATGTGCGTTGTGTGTACGCAAATGCCGTTTTTAAGTGGCTAGTAACAACGTATCAACTGCAAGGGTTGACTGTTTCCACAATCAAGCTACTTTACTTGTTCCAATAAGCACTATTTCCTTCCATTCAAACACAAATTTTATAAATTCTTAAGCCCAGTTTCACACACAATCCTGCTATTCTTCCAGTGCCCTCTAGCTCAACAAAGTTAGTTTTTACTAGGTTACAGTTCATTTGCAGTGAATGGGAAACATAATTATAGTCTTCCAGCTTTTACTGCAATTTGTTTTCATCATACATTTGATAAAGCTGTCCTTGTACATGCCATGAAAGCATACAGGGGTGTGGACGGATAGCTCCATTAATCTTTGACTTCAGCAGTAGGCACAGTGGTGAGCTTCGCAGTCCAGCCACTTTACCCAAACGAAAAGAGTCCCCCATACCTGCTGAACAGGAAGCCGGGTTTGGCCCCATAGCTGGTCGGGACACTTCGGAAAAGAAAAAAACTTTTCTGCCGCTGGCAACAGTCGCACCATGATTCCTCAGCTGTCCAGTCTACGACTGAGTCTTAGTCACTACAGTGACTTAGCTACCTCAAATCAGAATTGTATCTGATTAGCCATAATAAATTGTCACTAGCGGGTACACATGTTGCTACTAATTTTGGGTTTCAGACATCGTTAGTGTATTTTTTTCACACACAGGCAATACCCTGCATTCACTATCATATATACATATATATATACACGTACATGAGGGAGAGTCGAATGAAAACCTTAAAGGTGACATAAAAATTTGAATCACAGCTCGACTGTCTTTTAAGTTTCAACAATTATACTCATGGTTCAAAGAGTGGCCGACAAGTGACAGTACGATACTACATAAAAACATGAAGTCATTGTGTACCTTTTGTGTTCAATAAATTACGAGATAAAACATGTTTAAGGTTTTCATTTGACTCACCCTCGTACATATGAAGAGGACACAGAATTTCAAGGACAAGTTATATAGCATCAAATTATGTCCACTACATGCCCTAAAATAGCCTCTTTTCAGACAACACTGAATGTCACAGTGGAGTGGTTGGCACTCCTGCTTTGTATTTTACAGTATTTTACAATTACAGTCAGTCGGAATGTACTTATGCAGTGTAACATGGCACATACACACTCAGCGCCTAACAATATTATGCAGTGTATCATGGCACATACACGCTGAGCGCCTAACAGTATTCCAGTGTTGATCATAACTACTAAAAAAAAAGATAGGGAATTAAACAATGGTATCAAATCAAATAGAAAACTCTACATAAATGTTAGATAACAAATTCTTACAATATCATATCATATCATATCTTGAACAAACATTCAAGTCCTGAATATATACATATACATGCATGGAACTACAATGAACAGGATAAAACTAGAGCCACTGTGCATCCTAAAAACAAGGACACGTGTACTGCTACCCTCCAGAGATGTCCCAGGAGGAAAGGACCTAACTTCGGGAGAGTGTTCATTAGGTCAAACTATAACGATATAACCCAAAACACCTATATCCAAAGTTCAATGGTTACGGAGATATTGGCCAGAGAAGTTTGAAACTTTGACAGCTATTACTCACTTATTGATTACCAAATAC
>Ga0131853_10007393_pt1 | contig 19868 bp, 18 predicted proteins | sample TergutLab28metaG_FD_92764 | JGI IMG/M metagenome (GOLD analysis project Ga0131853, IMG submission 92764) | Labiotermes labralis P1 segment gut microbial communities from Petit-Saut dam, French Guiana - Lab288 P1 (version 2) (version 2) | ecosystem: Host-associated > Arthropoda: Insects >... | reverse complement strand
TCTATATACACCAACACCCAATCCAAAAAAAAACTTAAAATTAAAAAAAAAAAAAAAAAAAAAAAAAAAAAAAAAAAAAAAAAAAAAAAAAAAAAAAAAAAAAAAAAAAAAAAAAAAAAAAAAAAAAAAAAAGACAAGGTCTGCTTTCTGCAAACAACAGAACTGCACATTTGAGTTATTAGTAGTTTCTCCTAACCTTAGGTGCTATGTTTCTTTATTGTATTTAGGTGTCATAAGCTGGCTATGGGTTCGGTTGCAAGAACACGGCTTTGGGGCTCCTCTCCAGGGCGACCCATACCATGATCTGAGAATGTATGAAATGAACCTCCATGCAAAATGAAAAACAAATGCAGAGGTAACTTAATTAGTATTAATTTGAATATGATACACGATATTTACAAACACATAATATCCTAAGTCTGTCCAGAAAAGTTAAGTGCAGTGAGCTTATTTTTTATAGCCACTTCTTGTTCCCTTTGTTGGAACATTCACCACCAGAAGGTGCAGAAATGTGCCTACAGCTTACAATATAGTTGATCCCTTCTTACTGCCCAGCCCTTGGTGTATTTTTGGACAGTACGCAAGTGTAACTGTTATGGTACTTGTTGCACTTCAGTTTGTGGCTTCCCTGCATCCTAATAACAGCAATACAATCAATGCACTGTTCCAGTCATGCCAAATTTTAGCACTATTGCTGTGATACAGGGAAAACTAACATTTTGTGCATGGAATTTGAACAGCACAGTTTCATTTTCTTTCCCCTCCTTATTTGCGAGTTAAACATACAGGTCAGGAAATGCACACAGTCCTAAAGTGAAGAGGTTGATAAACTGTCCAACCATAATGGAAACTGAAAATGTGTGACAGGTTTATAAAACTGTACTGCATGAAATTCTCTGAAAATAGTCAGCAGTCTGGAGTTGTTATGTGTGGGCAAATTGAGGTACTGACCATTGTTAAAAAGACTGTAAATGGTGTACTCCATGATGTGATACACAAAATTCACAACAGGCACTATTTACTTCCAAATATCTTAATACTTCCACAGCACACATGTAAATGTAATTTCATTTACAGCCATAAGAAATATACAGCCTTACCTGTGCACAGTTTCACAAAATCTCAACTGCACCTGCAGCTCACATATACTGGATTGCAACAAATCAAGACAACAGAAATGGGAAATTCTTTTCTGGCTTTCAGTGTGCTGCCTTTTGTGAAAATTGGTCACCTGATTATTTTTGTGATCCTGTCAGGTTTCAATTTTACCATAATTGGACAAAAGTGTAGTAAATATGGGAAAAAGTCCACTTACACCCTTTAAAGTATGACTTTCCCTGCACCAATTTTCATCAAAGTCACAAATTCTTTAAGGCATATAAACTTTTTCTGAAACTGGTGACCATCAGTACTGCACATCCAGCAGCTATTGAAGCTTCTGCTCTTGTCACTTTTTATCAGCATTGAAATTAAAACTGCAAAATGTAATCAACATTTTATTTTTATTTCTATTACAATAAAAATATATTTACACATTATTACAAATGATCGAGGGTGGCCGAGTTAATACAGTGGCTGGAGGACCATGGCTGAATTCCTAGACTGCACAGACTCTTTACCAGACCAGATCTGGGGCCTCTGCCTATAGTCGGGACCAGATTACTTGCTACTTGTTGACATGGGATGAAGAGGCCAGCTGGTGAGAGGGGATGCACTGCGCACACGCACCTTAAGAGTTTTATATCCATTTCACAAAGGTCCCCATGAAGGTACTAACAGAGTAAATGTTTGATAGAGGTAAAATGCTGCCTGGCCAATGGTGAGCCTAGCAGCGACCATCTTGTGTCGACTGCAGTTCTGTACAGCATTAGGGGGGCTGAGATAGCAAGTTATCTGGTCACAGATGACAAGTGTTTACAGTTTTAATGCTACATTAAAAAAATGTGCAAGCACCTTTGATTGTGTATGAGCAAATGATACAGAAATGACTGTCCCTGCCTGCGTCCGCACCATGTGTTACTGGTATTCTTCAGATGAATGCCAACAGGCCAGCGTTTAGTTGCTGCCTTTAACGTTGCTTCCCTCAAATTCAACCCTTCAATGCCAGCCTCTGTGCACCACACTGTGGTTACATTTTAGGGTACCTTAAAATTAAACCTCCTCTGTTCTGGGCAGTAGTTGGAATTGAAACCCAAGTCTTATTCAAGGGTTAACTGCCGTGTTTTCAGCCATACTGTACACAAAGTCATCATATATGTACAGGTTAAGCAGCTTGTCCATCTGTCTGTGGTCTGGCATCAGTTCCTAAACCACTGAACAAATTTCTGTGTGAAGTTGAAAATATGAGACTTTAATAAAAGTTGTCACACACTTCTGATTTTTGTTCGTATCAATACAAATAATATCAGTGTTTTTAAGCCCAGTGTCTATTGTAAACATTACCCTTTAAACAGCCTACTTTCACACAGCAAATGCGTGTAACGTTACACCCCTAGAAATTCATTTTGTATGTTCAGGCAACAAGGAAATTTACTGCATTTTTTAGACATGCTGCATAATCTCTGTTTTGTTTTTCAAAAGCCTTGCCCTAAATTTAAATACCAACTTGGTCATTTAATAGTTAATCAAATTTTATAGACTGCATTTTGAGTCACTGAACTGCAAGATCCCCAGTGCACTGCATTATGAAATACGGTCGAGTCTTGGAGTTCATCGGCCTCGATGTATGGGATTTCAACCTTTTGTGATCACTTGCATATCAATGTTTTGACTTTTTGTGATTGCTTCTGATGAGTGGGGATAAGAACACAGCTGAAAAGCAAGCTTCTCCACTATCCAGCTGTTGCACAGACCACTCTCAGCTCAGTCCAGCTCTGTGACTGCTCTTATGCTGTACAATTTGACACTCTCCAACATAAACCTTCATGCTTTTTATGCTGTTATCTCTTACTGGTACTTCACATGTTGTTGGAACTATGCAGGCATTTTGCATTGAAAATGTATTCCAGTATTTGTGACCCCAATTATAATTGGACACTGACTATACAGCACAGTCTGTGCTGACGACAGTTTACTATAAGCAGGAGACTGCAGCTGTATTTCATAGCAAATCTGGTTATATGTTGTACGTTGTGTGACGAAGGTGGCACTGGAGCAGGCTAAAGTGCACAAGTACACATCCACTTATAGCCATGCACATTGCTTGCATTTTGCCTTGCCATCAGAACCTACATTTCTTATTGTATAAGCAGTTTATTATCCAATGATGCACACATGATATAAAAGTTGCTCCCTTACATTCAAATTCACAACATTTTTAATACTCTCCAAATTAAGAACTACTGGCTTTAAGCTTCACATAAACCTGCTGTGTGTCTATACTGTGTGGTGCCTATTTGAAGATGATGTTTCCTGTCCATGGGTTTAGCATCTGCGACCAGTAGTAACTAATGTGTGCTACACTAAGTGATGATGTTTCAGTCTTTTGTAGTTGCTGTTCAGAGTTTACGAAGATCTAATACGAACACCTGAAAAGAAACCACACAGAGCCAGTGTGTAAGTTGTGAGGCCTCAACGTTGGTGAAGATTTGTCTGGATTTGGATACTGTGTTAGTGAATGGTGAGTACCAATCAACCCTGGACATTCCTTGAAATGTTCTGCCTGTGACACAGTGTGTAGACCCAGTCTCTTTTAAAGTGCAGATAGGAATATAAACATTCAGCTGCAAACAGTTGCAACAGTTCCCCTAATTGATTTAACTTGATGTACCATTACAAATTTATAAAATTCTAGTTTGAATATCTTACAGCACTGACAGCTGCATTCTTCACCAAATACTCACATGGTCAACTCAAGGAGGAAAAAATGGATGGGATAAAGTGCTGCATGTGGCAGATGAGAAATGTTCACAAAATTTAACTTAAAAAACAAGGAGTAAAAATCATCCAAGTCTCCTGGGATGTGACACTGTGTTGACAGGTGACAATTCCTGACACTTCACGGGAGTGTGGTGCCTTCATCATCAGTGTGAAGCATCTGCACACAGCATCACATCCTAGCACTCACTGAATCTCCGGTCACTAAAATCTGTTAGCGTTAAAGTGAAAAATGTTTTGCGCAATATTCAATGAGGATGCCCTGTGAGGCACATACTGTCGTACAGTTTAAAATTATTGTTAACATTCAGGCAATAAGATGATTTTAAACAATACCCTCATGTGGGGAAACCATGAACTTACACTGCCATCAGACGCACTGGCACCAACTTTGTCTCCGCGGGAATTCCAACACACTTCAAAAATACCTCCTGTTCCTTTGTAACTGTGTACAAGTTGCCCACTCTGAAAAGGAAAGTAATGCATGACCACCTTGTATGTTCTGAAACATTTCCTTTTACAGGATCATCAGTCTTCGTTACCTGAGTGGACCAAATGTGAACACATTTGTCGAAGCTACCGGATGCCAGGAATTTGCCATCAGGAGAGAATGCCACACTATACACTGGTTCTGTATGCTTGGTGAGTGTGTGAATACAGGCACCGTGATCAACATCCCATAGTCGCACAGTTGAGTCAAATGAAGCACTGTAAATAATAATAATAATAATAAACTTTTGTCAAATGTTCACAATTGGAAATCTCCTGGAAGTGACCAAATACATAACTGGCCTAAAGCATTCTCAGCTGCCCACAGGCACATTACAAAATACAGTCAATGCAGTACTACAGGAACCGCAGAAGGTATGTGACTGGCTAACCACAGGAATAAATTACTGGCTACTAAAATCAGAAGACAGCAAGGAAGTTAGAAACTACTGACTGATTACATGTTTAACAATCATGTACAAGTCCCTAAAAGGAATAAGAGCCAGAAGAATCTCCAGACATCCGGAAGAGCAAAATGGATGTCACCCTGGAAGTAGAGGGTGCAAAGATCAATTAATTGTGTCAAATGCAATATATGAGGACTGCAGGAGGAGGAAAAAGAATTTAAGTATAGCCTGGATTGATTACCAGAAAGCACTTGACAGTGTTTCACATGGCTGGCTAGAAAAGTCAATAGAAATTGTAGGAGTGAACAGTGAAATTGTTAGATTGTGTAAGTTGTCAATGAAGACATGGAATAGAATTCTTCAGTCAAATCAAAGCAGGCAGTAATGCAGTAACAAACCATTCAGATACAAAGAGGAATATTCCAGAGGGACTCTCTTTCACCATTATTCTTGTGTATAGCACTTATCCTATTAACACATCAGCTGTACAGAGCTGACTGTGAATGTCAAGGACAGGGACTTAGTGGGAAATAAATCCCTTACTGTATATGGATGGCTGGAAACTGCTAAGCAGAAGTGAGGACAATTTGGAGAATGAAATAAAAATGATAAAAGCCATCAGATATGACATTTAGTATGAATTTTGGATGAGAAGTGTGCAAAAATTTTGTTTAAAAAATGGTAGGGTACAGAGAAAAACGTATATGGGAGGCACATTTGAGGACATTAAAGAACTGGATGCAAGAAAAGCAAGCAAATATTTCGGGATAGAAGACAGCCTTGGCATGGAGTATGAGGAAGAAAATTTGTTAAGGAATACTTGAGGAAACAGAGATTAGTTTTGGGCACAATTAAGTGGAAAGAATATAATACTAATAATAGTGGTAACTGCTACAAACTGAAACAAACAAACATCAATTCAGTACAAGAATGTAATAAATATGGTGGATACGAGGTGTGTCTGCTTCTGTACCAATTAATCATGGTGTCCTTGTTGTGATGCACTGTAGCATCACACATAACACAACATTAGTCGTGCAGACGGTTTCTTCACTGAAATTCTGTGTTTCTTCAACATTCATTTGTGAATGTTCCAGGATGTGCCACAGTGTCACATGTTCTGAAGGGCTGTACATGTTTAGTGTCTATCAATTCAATGACAGCGTCACAACCCACAATAATTAGTCTCTCAGCCGCACATCCGCGATAACCCCAAATCTCGCTGTGTCTCTTGTGTATGATGCCTAATATTGTTCCAAACATACCCTCAAAACAATGCCTGTGGTGATGCAGCTACTTGTAAAATTACCTTGCCAATATAAGATTCATGTTTGGGTTGGGAGTGCCTGGGCCGGTTGGGCTCCACTTAATGGTGTAGATCTCTTTGCTGTGTGCCTGAAGGTCATGGACACATGTGTCCTGCTTCATGGACCAGATCTTCAGTGTCATGTCATCTGAGCATGAGGCTAGGAGGTTTCCTTGTGGATCCCATTTGATTGCATTAACTTCATTCTGCAAAAACAAATAAGCCATAAGCCATAAATCCTGTAACTGAGCAATTACTCATATGTCCCTTCAGATGGCATGTGGGAATGTCAAAATTTGCCGTACGGCATCATGGGTAAATCAAAATCAGTTGATTAGGGGAAAAAGTATCCATTCCCTGTCTTCAGGGGAGGATATAAGCCATATCATTTCAATGTTAATTTTCTCAAATTTTATGCATTTTTGTATGCAAATGCTTGCAGTACATTAAAAATGCTCTATTAGGTAAAAGACATGCTAACAACATCAGCAGATACACAGAACACTCAACTACACATGTGCCAAGCCCCAAAGAGTCAAAGGTGTAGGGGCAGCCCATCCATACATGTGAACTAGGTAGCAACCGAGAGTACCGAAGTAAAGGGTGAGCCAAATATCAAATTTCATAAAATTTACACTGTTTTAATTCACAACACTTAAGCAAGGACCTGTGCACCTCTTCAATTGGCTGGTGCAATGGTTGACTGCTGAAACCTCAGCCTGTGCAGTTGGCACCTGCCCAAACACTCCATTTCCAACGAACAGGAACTGTTAAAGCTTCACACATTCATTATAATTACTTTTTCCATTCCTTCAAAGTTTTCAGGTTTTTGTGGCAGTTGCTATTGTTTAAATAACAGCTGTCTTTTGGGTGTGCACCATGTTTGTGATTAACTGTTCCACTGTCTTGGTGAATGAATGAAGTACATTGCTGGCTAGCGTCTACCTCCCAGGCCAAAGTGCTGTCCTATTTCCCACTTCCTGAGGCCCTGAAAAGGCTGTTTCTGGAATTCTCAGGTCTCAATGGCTCAGAACAAGACCTATCCCCTCTTCTGCCCCTCTGTAACTGTGACTGACCTTAAGTCCCTCAAATCTTCCTATAAAATTGATGTATTTTCTTCCACTGCATTCCTTTTGCACCCATCTGAACCAATTCAAGACAATATGTTCCTCTGAAACAATGGAACATTTAATCACTACTTGGTGTAGAAATCCCAGAGTCAGCTATCAGCCCTTAAAATTTATTAAAGAGAACATAATCCAGCCTTGGGTAAATGGTCCCCACTTCAATCACAGCTACTGCAAGACAGGCTGACCTTCATTGTTATGATATACCTGGCATTAACCCTTCAATGCTGCCTCTGTGCACTGGAGTGCCTTGTAAAGGAATTAAAATTTAAAATTCCTCCATCTTGGGCCACAGTTGGAATTTAAATCTCAGTGTCATTGAAGGGTTAAACCACACGACTTTTACTAGGGACAAACGTAACACATAAAGTAGGACATACAGTGTGGCCTTGGAAAGACTTGATGGGTTTGTCAACGCTCAGCTTACAGACGTGGATACACTGATCAGTGCTGCAGGAGGCAAAGCTGGTGTTGGTCTGCCAGTCAACATCTAGTGCAGGAGCAGAGTGGAACGAAAACTGCTGAGTACACTGCCCAGATGCTGCATCCCAGATTATTGTTGTCTGAAAGCATCAAACAGAAACTGCAAGTGTAAGATTTGATGAAGATTAAGGCCTGAATTAATACGTCCCAGTGCTTTAAGGACTGTAGTGTCTTCATGTTTGTGGTCAAGCAGTCGTGTCTTGGTCTGCTTGACCACAAAGATGAAGGCATTATGATCCTCTGATATGTCATGAACTGCTTGTTCAGTCACACAGCATCATAAGCCCAAAGACTTGAATCTTCAGCAGCAATACTATAAGCTCCAATCTCACATAATTTGACACCTACATGGCAGTGAAGACTAATATTTTGTGTGTGTGTGTGTGTTTTCTGGGGTATGATATCATGTAGCTGGGTAGGTGGGTACCAATGTTCTGTAGGAATACAGTCTTGAGGGTATGTTTACAAAGAACTGGAGACCACATATAACACTGCAGTGTGCCGAAATCTCAAAAGGCATAATACAAATAATTCAACAGTGTAACACTCCTTCCCCATTTTGTCAGTCAAAGGGACAGTTCCAACTTAGGCATGTATAAGAATTTATCAAGAACCATTACAGTTAAATATTATATGGTATCAGAAAGATAATTATGCAGGTCACAATTATTCTGGAACAGTAGCCAGGAGCTCTTCAAATAGCAGTGCCATTAAGGCTCTTGCTGAAACCCAATATTCAGTTTTCCTTTCACACAAAGAATGTTCAATAGGAAAGGGTCCCTATGCCATAAAAATGATATCAGAAGGCACTGCAATGTTAAATATAGCTCATTTATTCCACTGAAGGATATGGATGAATCAGAAAATATCTACTTATATTTTTACGTTGTTGGCAGCACTACTGACAGCATGTACAGCTAACTTTGTGTGTGATATTAAGATGACTGTCAACTTTTAAAATGATGAATTGGAAAAAGATTATTGTCATATACTTGGGTAAATGAATAATGATAAGCTGGAATCTGTGCTAATTAAATTATGTCACTTACCTTGTCCACTCCAGCACTAAGAATATAGTTGCCCCGTTTGTTCCACTTCAATGCGAAAATTGGCCCTTTATGCTGCCCTAGAGTGCTGGCTAATCTCCCATCTGTTGTCCAAATGCGAGCATAACCATCATATGATCCGGTGGCCAGCAGAGATCCGTCGCACTATTTGTGACAGAACAAAAAATGTAATTAGCACAACAGTTCATTGTGTTCTGCAGCAATAGCACCAGTGTCAAAATACCAACATTCCAGTCCAGAGAAGTGACATCTTTGTTGCTCGGAACTTCTGTTCCCCCCTTTTGGATGCAGTGTCTTAATACGAGCTGATTAGGAGAGGCAGAATTGTCACTCATGTCCCAAATTCGAGCTGTGCTATCGCCAGACCTGAAACACAGGCATACTGTCACTTATGTCAAATACAGTATAGTTCAGAGTTTGGGAACCTTAATGTTTGGCATTTTGACCTTTCCCAATTGCCCACTTTAATGACAGTGCTTTGACTTTCCATGACTGGGTACAAAGAAGTGGGGTGACCTCATGTGGCTGATGAGGATGCTTTCCCCCACTCTTAGCTGTGTTACACTCTATTTTGTGAGACTGACTGCTCTCATGCTGAATGGAATGAGACTCTCATTCAAGCATCTAATACAGTTTATACTACCAAAAATTAACTGTATTTTATTAAAAATAAACTTGCATACTTGGTACACTTTCGGACGTTACAGGCATTTTACAGCAGACTTCCTTCAATATGGCACTACTGATAGTTTGGCATTTTACAAAAGTAGTTCCAAGACCCAAAGTTCTGCCATCCACAGCTGTGGTGCACCTGCTGATTCCATGACTTTTATCTTGGGTTATGTGTACATTACTGAGCTATTGTAATGGCTTCTAAAGATCCTAAACTGAGTAAAGAGGGTACTGCTGGCAAGAGGAAACACACAACTTCAACAATTCCACAGAAAATTGAAATAATCAGGTGGCTTGAAAGTAAGAAAAGATGAAGAGAGGTTAAGTCTTCATACAACCTTGTATTGTCAACTGACTATGATATAAGGAAAGAGTAAGACCAATTACAATCATTGATGGCATCAAGTGACAGTGTGAAGGCCTTTTGAGACAGAATATGTAAGAACCTAAATTAGTGCAGTTCAACTAGACATACAATTGGTTTACAAATCGATTCATTAAACTGGATGGTCCATTAAGACCATATATGATGGCATTCTCCACAAACAATAATGGTGATTAGACTAATGTGCAATTTCTTACCCCGATGCCAGTAAGTCAGTAGCTGGATTCCATGCACAGATGAAAACTTCTGATTCATGGCCTCTTAGTACTGTAGCCTTGCTAGGTGGGATTTCAATACTGCCATCAACCTCCATATTCTCCGTAACATTTGAGGCCACTGCTGAAAAGTTTAAGATTTCCAGTACTGCTTCTATCAATGCAATGAAATCATTTGTATATATAGATACACAAATAAGTACCAGCGTTGCAGGAAGGTGGTGGCAGTAGGTTTCACTGAAACAATGGTACCTATCAACCAGAACAGATGAAATCACATCACTGCCACAATAAAGTCATATGATACAAATCAAACTTTTACCTTCTTCACCGTTTGTGTCCTGCAATTCAGTCTTAACTATCTGTTGCTTCTGCTGGTTTTGTTGGTTCTGTCGACTTGCAACAACATCAGGCATCACTGCATCAATCAGTGACAAACTTTCCACCAAGCGTTGTTCTGTTCCGTCCTAAAAGACGATAATTTAGAGTGAGATTTTAAACAAGATATTTATAAAGAACTTTAATATTCTGATTATAAGAGCAGCTTATTCTATACAGGAATACAACATGAATCTTAAATGAATTAGTAGTTACTTCTCCGATGCTTATTTCTGCTTCAGTATACTGCAGTCCTTTCTGAAGTATACTGAGAAGTGCAGCTGGAGGTACTAGAGCTCCGTTAATGTTGGACTGTGAAATGTGGGATTCTATACCAAACGTGTAGGCCGAATGCTGGAAGCCTGAAAAGGTAAACACTATTCAAGACTCCTTCCAATTTGGAAAATAGGTTATTTGCGGTTATCAACTTCAATAAAACATATATATACATCTAACTGGTACTGTGTAGAAGTTATAAAACTTCAACAGAATTTACTTATAAAACGTAAACAAATGGGCTGGTCGACAATATCGCAAAATGTTTATAAACATGTCGGTCTCAGAACAAAATTGCCGTACCTGACTCCTGTAGGTACCGGTACACTAGGAAATTGACTTCATCACTTGAAAAGCTCATTGTCACAGTCATGAAAATGGTTTATTAAGACATACGGATCCCTTCGAACGAGACGATATCCGTCGTATCTCACAAGAAAATAATGCTTCCACCAAAACCCAAGGACGACCGGTGGCAATGACCGCACATACCAATTGCTGAAAATGAAAATTCGTTGTACCTTAATTACTAAATAACGCGTGATTTATCAATTTAGCAAATAATAGTACGACACATTACAATGTCGCAAACGAATAGCATACAACTGGAAGGATAAAAGCTTTATTTGCATTAGAATTCTAACCTAACTTCGGGAAACTTGATTGTTATTTCGTTTCTCATTTGTTTCATTGGTCCAAAACACTGAAAAGCGTCGCAGTATCTGTTATGTGGATATGGACTAAATAGCTTTTAAATTTAACGTCCGTATTTTTTATTTCGTTTGTGGAAAGAGGGATAGATAACATTCTAAGCCCAATGAGAGACAAGAACACTGCCTCTACTGCGTATTAATTTAGGGCAATTACATACGTATACATCGCAGTAAGCATGTTAAAGGCAAAGATTCGTTGCACATGCAGTGCATCCAACATCAACAACGACTCATCGTGAAGTTTGAAGTTTCAAATCTTGACGAATGATTGTAAACAAATGTTACATTCCTATATTAAGGAGCTTTTTCGCACATTGTACTTTATTTATGACTTGTAATACCAAGGAACGAGGTTAGAAATGTGTAACAGCGAATTTTTCCTTAATAAAGACGCTTGGGAAATGATATCCTGAGGATGTCAAGTAACGTGTCGGCCCATATAAGTCCTGTAAGCATTCGAAGAGGAAAGATGTTAATTACAGATATTGAACATTTAAAGAAGACTGAAATAAATCGTCGCCGAAGGTTACGACTAGAACAGGTAATTATTTTTAGATAGTCACCATAAAACCACTTAGGAATGTAGAATATGTTTAGAATGCCCATGTTACGAGAACGTAAATCTTACTTTTGAGGTTATAGGTGGACGCCTCTTCCATATTTATTTATTTATCAAAACATTCCAGCGATTCATAATAGGTAGTAAAACAACTGGATGTAGAATTAATCATCATATAATGGTTCTGTATTAACATGAATGTAGAACTAGTACATAATGAGAATGTTATACAAGGCCTCCTTCCTAACTGAATCATTTACTTTCCTGAAGTCTAAACAGCGGATGCACCATGTCAGTGTATTCTCGTTTTCCAAGTACTTGATGAATGCAGATATATGATCAGTAGTTGACCTGTTAGATGAAACTGTCATGAGTAAGAGAATCTGCTTTCAGTGTAAAACATTTATGTGGCTACAAGAAAATACGATGTATTAGTAACAGCACTATAAAATAACGTCGGAAGAATATAAAAATAAAATTTTGTTTTAAATAAAGTAACAACAGTTTTTTGAAGACATCAAATAATTGAAGGTTAGTGCCAAACCTTGAATTATGACACCAATCAACCTCACTTAGTGCAAAACTGAGCTTGAGTGGGCTGAGAGTTGACTGTGCAATGGCAGGAGAGGGTAGAGCAGACTTACCAGCCATTTTTTCTGATCTCAGTTTTTCTTGACCAGCTACAAAATGTCAAAACAACAACATGAAAATGGGTGATTGGGAATGTCAAAATCCCAAACTTCAGCCTCTACTGTATTCACAGCTGCCCACTATGTGCAAAGGGCATTCCTCACTCAGCAGCCTGAGGGCACACCATGTTGTTGTGACAAGGGACCCACATGAAGGGGATTAAAACAGCAGTATAAGTAAATAAGTATGAAAAATGAGTGTTAAAATAATTTTAACCCAGATATTCAAGTCAGTGTAATGAATAGGTTAATATCCTTCTCCTTGATGCCTCCCTGGGATCTGATTGTTCACTTGTTTTGCAACCTGCCTATATATAGTCGTATGGTTTGTCATGCTACTCACTTCAGTCCTAGAGTTCAGTGAAGCTAGTTCCTCCAAAACAATGGCATACAACTGCAATATTGCTTGATATTACTTCTTACAGGATCATAATGTAACCTCCTCTTTCACAGTTTTCAGGAAAGTTTATACACAGAATGTGTTTAACTTGGTGGTTAATTATAAGTTGATGCACATTTTTGAAATGATAATGTAGGAAAAACTCTTCCTTATGATTGGGTAAAGGGGGTGTGCATTATGTTGCTCTCAGAATGTTATAGTGGTGACAAGATGGTAACTGATTGTTGGCACAAGACTAAAGAGGCAAAGCTGGCAACAGGGGAAGCTTTGCACATACACCATGAAGCATTTTCTCTTTGGTTCAAGAAGTCCACAGTGACTCAAGCTATAAATGTGCTCCCAATACAGTAAATGTTTTTGAAGAAGTGTGATGCCTGGTCCTTCTTAAGTGAGCCTAGCACCGACCACACTGTGCTATGTACAACTATATAGAGATTAAAGGATCTCAGCTAGCAAGTTATCTTGTTCCTACTATACATGCTTAAAAGTTTTTCTCCTGTCCATGTTATGATGGATAATTATAATTCTGAGGTTTACATGATGGTGCATATTCATGTCATGTTCTGGGTTGTGGAGGTCTAGGTTCAGATTCGTGGTAGTTCATGTGGGATTTGTGGTGAGAAAAGTGGCAAATTTCTCTCCAAACACTTCAGTTTTTATCCCAGGGGCTAGTAATGTAGACAAACACAAACACAGGCAGAGTGAAGTCAAACACAACTTTGAATGTTTTATTGCTAAGGTGTTTTTATTCACATAGTGGCTGGTGACTACCACTATAGATGACGAAAAACCAATTTCTACATAACTTCTTCCAGAATTCAATTACTACAACACCACACATGATTTCATCACTCCGCCGAAGGCAAAATAACATAGTAAAACATTATATTCCCTAATTGTGATACCCCTCTCCAAAATTACACTGCCTAAGTTTTAGAATTTTATAACTGTTTTAATTTTTACAATAATTGTATTCCACTATTTATATTCAAAAATGAAAATGAAAATTTTATCAATGAAAACGAGATCTCGTTAGAAACAAAAGGCTTGATATTGCATATTGTATAGTTGCCTCGAAAGGAAGAAATGATCAACCTGATGATGGCCTGGGAAAAGGCCCAAACATTTAGTTGTTCCTAAGATATGCTATGTGAATGTAACACCTTAGCAGTAAAACATTCAGAGTTGTGTTTGACTTTACTCTGCCTGTTTTTGTGATTGTATGCAGCACAACGGGATGACTCACTTGAAACAGTAGACAAAATTGAAGCTGCAATACCAAGGGACTGTATTGTACCCTTACTACAAGGGTGGGGTCATTATATTATCTGACAACTATTGATTGCCACTTACTGTCATCTTGTTTATTGTAGTTATGTAATCCACTCAGCGGACCATCCACACTCATGGCAGAGTACTGGCAGGAAGTGACAGACACTGGTTGTCAGGTACAGTAAGGACCCGATATATAACCACATGATACAATGTGTTCTGGTACATGGATACCAGCATTTTATAGGACAGTACTGCCTCCATCTTCAGTGTACCCATTAGGTAGCAAGAGTATATTGGTAATCACCTGTCACACTGTGTGGTATTGTGGCCCAGATGACCACAACGTGAATAATCATTAGTTTGTAAGATTAGAGTTTCTCCTAGCTTTCATTGCGTGACAATGAACATGAAGGCACCATGTTCCTATAAAACAAGAACTTCTCACTCAGCAACACAGTGTCATATTTCACAAGTCTTGAATCTTCTATAAAGAGTTGGTCGTAAATGCATAACTGTGTGTTACTTGCCTCAGGTCCGTCAGCAGTCTAAAGACATAGCATATCACATACGCCAGAAAGTCAGACATGAGCAAGTTCAACAGGCCAGTGCCTTTGAACGACACCAGAGTGCAGAGTTACAGAGATTGCAAGCTCGCAAGTTGTTACTCTTGCAGCATCATTACCAAGATTGTCTTGATGAAGTCGGCATGGGACATAGGCAAGCAGCTTTGCAGGTGAGTTTACATGAGGATCTCTTGGTGGTGCTGTGGAAGGCATCACTGTTCTGGGATGTTACGTTGTATTGCTGAGTGAATAGTTGCTGATGTTCTGAAGGGTCTTAGTTTCTTCATTTTCAGGGTTAAGCACTGCAATTAAATTGCTGCTTGACCCTGCAGGTGGTGGCATGTGATCCTTCAGAATGTTGGGAACTACTGGCTGAGTGACACAGCTCCACCACCTGGCAAACTGTCAGCTTCACTGCACATGAGAGTTTGAGAGTATGTATGATCAGGACTCCTACTTTGTATTCAGGAAATATTAGGTTCAATTCTCAGCCTGGAAATGTGGCTTCTGACAGTTGTTTTGGTTTGCCTTAGGCTGTGGTCACTTCCTCCACATTCTTAGCAATGCATTCTTCACTGATTGGTGTCATATTATGTGTTGCTGTATAGTCTGAGTGCTGTTAACACTTCACAGTCACTGGTCACTATATGAACCACCAGTTTAACATTCAACAATTCTGTGTTCTGCCCACACAGTGTATTTATGTGTTTTGTATGGATCTCAGAACAAACAGCGATTATTTCACTGTACAGCACTGACTGGTTGGTTTTTATAACTTAAAGGGAGTGTGTTTACTGCGCAGTATGGACTGGATATTGAATTTTAATTCAGGTTAGTCTTAGTCTTTAAAGGCATAAATACCCCTTATGTGGGCATACTGGAACAGTTGTGTCAGACATACCTGATTTGAATTTTACCATTCTTGGCTAGACATTTGTGTTCTTTTCCCCATACCTTCCATGTTATTTCGATTATAATATAGTAAATAAGCCAAAGAGACTTTGTTCTGTCACTAAGTAACTAAACAGCTAACTTTTGGAGGAGCTGATAGTTACTCAGTCAAAAATTTTTTTTTGTCTTTTATGGAACCTGAAGATTCATAGTGTAAGTGATGACCTGTCTGGAGAGACTGAGGATAACTACAAAGTACCCCAGTCAGGAAGATTGCTATTGTCCCTATCGAGATTCAAACTGTGCACCTTCTGAATGCAGGTTTACATTGTGTCTCATACTCGTGTTGCTTAGGTACAGTCATTTGCTGAGATCATGTGGCATCAGTGATAGATGAGTCAATGAGTATGGAGCATTGTGGGATGATTGTGCCAGAGGAAAACCAAAGTATTTGGGGGAAAATTCTGTAACCTTGCCACTTTGCCTAGCAAAAATCCTACATGAACTAGCCTGAGAGCATATCTTTGTGTTGAGAGGCTGGCAACTGTCTGCGTGACTGATGGCATGGTGAACTGCTTTTGTTAACCATACATAACTGTGTGCAGTGCATGTCAGTGACACTGGACTTCATTTGCCATTCTTGTGTGCTGAATACATTGGGATGTGTTGGTTAAATAGAAGGTTTGAGGCAGTTTTGGTCAGCTGTAGCTGTGTAAGTGGAAAGAGGGGCTGGGCATTATACTGAGCTCATGGGATTTGATGATTGCAATTATGACTGTTGTTAGGACCAGCAGTGAGAGATGTGCAGGCAGACAGATGTGAGTGATAAACTGCATTCATAAGGACACTGGTATTAGAGTGAGGTGGAGTGGCCTCTTGAGAGCAAGCTTTCATTCTCAGAGATTGCCTGCTGTCTTTCAGGGAATTGACAAGAGGCTTGTGTGATATGCTTAGGAAAAGTCCGTCTTCGTGGTCTATGGTTCCTCCAAAACAGGAAAACAGACCCCCACTATGTGGTGTAAAAACCCAAAAGGTGTTCATGTGAACAGCCTTCTTCTCTTCTTCATCTAGTGCTCACTCATGAGTGTTGCCATCGTGCACCATGCTGTCCAGTACACAGAAGCTTGCTATTGATATTTTTTTAGATTCTTTACTCTTTCGGGTGCATAAGGACTGCCTTGCTTCCATTGGGAATATTGATCTGTGTGTTTGGCAGTAACTGTGGCCTGTGGCTAGCCTAAACTTCAGCGACATTGACTTGCCTTGGCAGGTTAGGTGACATGGCAAAGCATTCCCATGATATGTCTGTGCTGAACCTGTTGATAGTGGGCTTGGAGGCTTCTTCACCACAGTGTCACTGTTCTTGGCAGAAGTGAACATCATGTTGACTGCTGGTTGTGGCTTATTCGTTCCAATTTTTGCCAGTTCCTCACCCTTCTCACTGCCAAATATTCTAATGTGTATGGGAATCAGTTGGAGATGTACGCAGGGTAAGCTAGATTTCCATGTGGCATGGATCGGGGTGTGCACTGAGTCCTTCACTGTAGCTCTTTCCCCATTTAATTGCTCCATGGCATGCCAACCAGTTTGAACAACCTAAAAAACTCTATTGTATTATGAATTGACACTTATAGCCAGAGCCAGCTGCTGTGTTGGAAACTGAACGCAAGAGAAACTGGACACAGGCACAAGACAGAGGGAGAGAAGCTACTGCAAAACTGAGACTGCAGCTGGCAGACATGGAACAGAAGAAGAATGCACAAAGAAAACAGCAAAACTTTGTGCGAGCTGTTGAAGATTTGAGGTCCGTAGTGGTGACATCACTACGTAAATCACTGAAACGAACACCAAAGAAAATGTAAGATTTTTTTTTTTTAGAATGACTATTGCGACAACTATGCAATAGCTCTGTACAAAAATGTGTAAAATGTATGCAATCATATATAAACATCCTAATATCATCTTTCTGCATGGTACATGGGTAATATTAAAAGGTAAGATATTGTACAAGGGAAGCATACTGAAGCATCCTTGAAGGACTGGGGATGGGGTTTTGTTTCCTAGAAAGCTGGATGCTTGTACTCACATGTGACAGAGGTGAATGAAACCAAACACAGAGCTTTAAGATTCAGAAAAGGTGCAATGTTTGAGTGTTTTTAAGAACAAGTATTAAAGCAGAAATTTTAAATGTATAACTTACGCTTTTTAGAGTTGAGCTGTTTTGTGTGATGAAGCTGTTTCAGTGAAGATTCCAGTCTGCTGGGGTATGATATTGTGTCAATGAGCTCCAGTGTTTTGCAAGCACTAGGATCCCTAGAGCCTGCAGGCACCACTAACCCAGTGACACAGTACCACATCCAAACAGACTTAATCCCAAGTTTGTGTTCGTTTCTGTCATCACGTAATTGTGCTACTTCTTCACCCATTTTTAGGCATCGTCACCTTCAGCAGCAACAGGAGCGGCCACTTGGGGTTGCCCACAGTCCGCATTGTACATGTGGTTGTGAGGTTTGCACCTGCACACCTCAGCAAATTGTGACAGCAGCAGCACAAGAGACACCAAGTCCATCAGAACCAGAGTCACAGCAAGTGCACAGACAGGAAGACACCACTTCATTAAGGTGTGGTGACATGTTGGTGTGGCCTAATGCTGACAGCCACAGTGTGACACTTCACTGGTGTCAAAACTCAGCAACTGACAGGGTATTACACAAGTGTTTCTTTTATTGTGTCCCTGAGCGTGACAGTTGTGTTGCAAAGGAGTCCCACACCTGCCAGGATGTCCTGTGATAGCAGTCATGCTCAGAGACATGATAAAAGTAGCATACAGAGTTGTCCTGCAAGTTTGCTAACAGGCACAGTTCTCACAGCTAACAAAATAGTTGTACCTTTCATTGGTAGTAATTCAACAGGAACAAAGCTGAGTTATGGAGCTATGCGTAATTGGGAACTGTATCTTTTATGTGTTTGTTTTATGGGTGCATTGCTTGGTTGCTGACATTAAGGGAAGAACAAGGACAGAGAGTCTTATTATTATGATCAGTGTTCTGGGGGTGAATATTTGGCACTAAGAAGGAGGTGGTGTTTGGAGGATGGAGAGAATTGTATGATGAGGTGCTTTTTGATGTGTACTGCTCACAAGGCACTACTATTTGGGTGATCTGAAGTCTGCAACATCAGGATGAATGAGAGAAATGAGTATGTATGCAAGTTTTGACATTTTCACAGACATGTAATGAAGGATTCTGGTCTGTTGGGATGTAACACCAGAATCAGTGAAAATGTGTATCACATACTGTATTTTTAAAATCTGAAAGGAAGAGACTATTTGAGAGACCTAAATGTAGATGGGAAAATAACTTCAAATTGGATGTTATAGTGTTTTGTATGTATAGTTTGGATACATCTGATGATGTGAGTGAGAGAAGCTCTTCAGCTGAATCGAGGCTTCAGACTCGTCCAACATCATCCACAACAACCAGATCACTGAGAGAAGTGAGGAAGTCTAGGGTGCAGTTCTACGATCATGGTAACAGATTTGAGAGTGACCATCAACATCAGATAAGGGTGGAACGTATGTTTCCATGTGCTAATGAGGTGAGTCTTAGTAGGCATGCATTTTTATGTATTGTTTGCAGTCATATGTGGGAGCCAGAACATCTCAGTTACTGTAGTGATCTGGCTGTGGGCTGGATGATAACTCTCACCATTTTCCTATACAGCATTAACTGAATAGTTTTTATAAGTGAGTGGGAGTATTTTTACTGCATGGTACAGACTGGTTTTTACATATAATTCAGGCTAATTTTAGTCTTTAAAGGGTTAGGCTGACTGAGTCATGGTCAGTTCTGATAGCAACTTTATTGCTATGAAAATGTTTTATTTGTTTATGTATTTATAGTTTACTGAATGTTGCTTTCAGTGGTCAGTGCTGTGACTGTCAGTTTGTAGGATTATTAGTTCTTAAGTGTGTAGTGGGGGGGGGGGGGGGCAGGGAGATAATAAATAATATTTTGGTTATTCATGAGGGGATCTTAAAAACATCATAAATTAAATAAAAATTAAATATGCTCAGGATATAAGAATATAGGGGGGCT
>Ga0131853_10007391_pt1 | contig 19869 bp, 13 predicted proteins | sample TergutLab28metaG_FD_92764 | JGI IMG/M metagenome (GOLD analysis project Ga0131853, IMG submission 92764) | Labiotermes labralis P1 segment gut microbial communities from Petit-Saut dam, French Guiana - Lab288 P1 (version 2) (version 2) | ecosystem: Host-associated > Arthropoda: Insects >... | reverse complement strand
GGGTAAAGCATAAAGGAAAACTGAATCCTTTAGAGTCACTTTCTTCATTGTGTGTGAAAGTGAAACTTGGTGTTTGACTGTATATTATAAAAGGTTATGTTAGATACAGGACAGTGGAAAAATTTTGAGACAGGTATGTATATGGCGTAGTTATGGGAGTGAAGTTTTGCAGAACACAACTAACCAAAAATGGAAGAAATTTTATAAAACCACTTACCTAGTAGCAGATAGTACAAGGAGAAGATTCAAGTGATTGGGACGTATGGTCAGAAGGGATCAAACAGGGGCAGCTAAGAAAGTATTTGAAATCAGATCAGAAGATACAAAGAAAGTGGAAGGAACCAGATAGCTGGAGGATACAAAGAATGATTTAAGAGAGCTGAAAGTGAAGAGATGAAAAATGAAAAAGAGGAATGAGAATCAGTTGTTAGGGGGCCAAAGTTTTTAGGGGACCATTGAGCCATGGAATAAGTCAGTCAGTTTTTTTCTTTACACGAACTCTTTTTTAATACATGTGCAAAATATGTTATGGACCTTTGAGTTCCATTGACTGTGGGTAATTTGTTGACTGTCTGATGACTATATTGGTTTCGCAATGAGACAGCATGTTGGATCTAGTCTTGTTCATTTATTGTCTTAACTGTTATACATTATAAAGTGAATTACATTAACAGATATTTCTGTCCTGTTTGAGGTTTTTTTAGAGGTGTATGGCATTATTTTATTCAATCTGTTTATGTGGAATGACATAAATAAGAATTTATTTATGCACATATCTGCCTGACTGCTCAGTGACATGACCCTGAAGTGACAACATGAAATGACTGATATTAGTTACATGCATGCCAAATGATAAGCAGATATGTAAGTGGATGATGATGATGTGTGCCACACCATTTAGATATGCCTTTAAATGGGTTTTGTCCCCAGTCTTTTCTGTATATGTGAAAGTTCTTGTTTAATGTAATGTGTGAGTGAGTGGTGTGTGGAACCATGGAAGCCATTTCAAGGATCACAGTTCTGTGTTTGTGTGTTGCAGTTTCTGGGCTTATCACTGATATTTCAGCTGTAGCTTGAATTTCTGCATGTTTCATGTATTCAGAATTTGTATTACGGTAAATGTGTGTAGGTTTGTATTTTATGAGATGGACTTGACACAAAATTTGTCAGTCATTTTGAGCATAAATAAAAGCCATGGATTGATCACACTAGGGTTCACATCTCATTTTATGTAGCATGAGTCAGTGATGACTGTCCGAGGTATTAGTCAGCAGCAACTGAAGTTCATTCTCATGTTTGTTGTCTATGAGAGTATAGACATTTGAGATATCTTTGTGAAAAACAAATCATTATGAGAAGTGGTGTTCCTACATTTCAGTACTGAATTTCTGTGAGAATTATCAAGAGCAAGAATGATTTCCATGTCTAAAAGAGCTGATATACATACATATGTACATACGTACATACATTCCATGGATCCGTAAGTGTGTCATAAAGACAGTAGGTTGTGGAACAAGCCATAAATACACAAATATACAAATTTATGGTGTAAAATACTATTAACATTTTACAAAAACAGTAAAATCATTGTGTTTGTAGGTATTTTCTTAAGGCTGCCTTAAATTTTGCCTTGTCATACTTGAGGATTGTCACAGTAGGTGATGAACTGTTGAACATTTTTATACTAGCATAGAATGTACTTTTTTGGAAAACAAGATAGGTTGGCATTTGGCCTGTGAAGATGATGATGCTTATTCCTTGTATTAATGTTGTGTATAGATGAATTTGTTTGAAAAATTTCCTATTATTGATAATGAAGGTCGTTATTGAAAGTTTGTACTGGCATAGAACATGCAGAGTCTTTAGTGTTTAAACAGAATTCTGCACAAGGTTCTGGGTTGTTCAGCAGCCATAATTCTGATAATTTCCTTTTGTAAAGTGAAAATCTTTCCATTTGCTGGAAGATTTATCCCAAACAATTATTCAGTGTTTTATAACAATGAAAGTATGCATAGTAAATTGATTTGAGAGTGTACATGTTACTGACATGGACCATCAATGTAATGACATAACATGCTCCGCTTAACTTAGGAATTATTAGCTCAGTATGATTCTTCCAATTTACATGGTTATCCATTTGTCAACAAAGAAATTTTGTATTCACTGTTTCTCTTAATTTACTTTTCTTTATAACCAGTATGTTTAGTAGAATGTGATGAATTCTTTGTTATGAGGTTCATTATATTTGTTTTATCTGAATTGATAGCTAAATTATTATCAGCCAACCATTTAATCGTATGAGAGAGAACTAAATTTGACACTGTAGAGAATTCTTTGAAATTTCTGCTTGAAATTACGGTACTAGTATCAACAGCGAATAATATTGGTTCTGATACAGCATTTATTCTCAGGGGAAGGTAATTTATATATATATATATATATATTGAAGAATAGAGACCCTAGAATTGATCTTGCAGAAATCCATGTTTCAGTGTTTGATTGACTTTGATTTTTGAATATGTAACTGATGTTGCATGTACTGAATGGAAAAGATTTGCAGCAATCAGCTGAGTCCATCTTTGGTGAATTTTTCAGCATTCTGTGACAGGATGCCAGAAACTGCAGCACATTTTGTTCGTGTATTTTTTTTCAGGATCTCTGTTTTGAATTTAGACAGTGTGTCACATTGTTGCCATAGTGGTATGTTGCTGGAGAAATATATTGGTAATTCAGATGTATATGTGGGTTTTACAGATGTTCCTGGTGAAACCATGCTAATTTGTGTAGTACATCAAAACTGAACTTATGTACACATGACGTAAATTTCAGTCTTTTTTTTTTTTATGTTGTTGATGTGTTCCACATTAGAGGAAGTGCTTGTTTTCCAGGGACGTTATACCAGGTAAGTGACACGGGTTGGCTGTGGAAGTGAAGATGTGCAGAAACACAGAGTATTTTGTTAGGCACTTACTTGTATGAGCAATATTTAGGACATTTTTTGCAACATTGCTTTGTAGTAGAAATGTTTAACAGTTGTTTTTTGTGGTCAGGTCGTTGAGTTGGGGCAGCGTCTAGCCATTCAGTCAGTGAGTTGCATTCCATGTATGTGGCAGTGCTGTATATTTTTGATTGTTTGATTGAGGCATTGGTTTCCCAGTTGCCCCATACATTAGCCCATTCCAGTTTGATGGACCTGTGAATGCAGGAGATAGCATTCAGATCAGCTGCTATGTTTCAAAGGGTGACACACCATTACGCATTGAGTGGCATTTTCATGGACGTGATCTGTCTTCTCATGCTGTTGGCATTCGTACTGCCATGTTTGGTGACAAGGCTAACATACTGACAATCAATTCTGTGGGGCCTGGCCATGGAGGGGCCTATACTTGTACTGCAAGTAATGCTGCTGGTGTTGCCAACTTCACAGCAGAATTAGATGTTAATGGTACATAAACGTGATGTGGTGAGCTGAGAAATGATCTGGAGGCAGTAGAAGCAAGTGAATAAAACCAGGGACCAAATAGTTGAGGATCAAACTGAAGCTGTTAAATATTTTTTTAAAGTATTGTGTAGTGGATGTTTAAGTTTCTTCTGGTTCTGCAATTGTGTGTTGAATTTCTTTGTGATTGCTTCTACCCATCCCACTGCCTGTCTGGGGAATATTACACAAGGGATTCTCATGTAATGGGAAAATTTATGCTCATACCATTCAAAATTGCAGATGTGCCTCCATAAAGCAGGTTTTTGTTTCACCACTGCCTGCTTTGCATCTGTGCACTTAGAGATCAGTGTTGTGATTGTGTGGAATTGGCACGTAACACTTCGTACAGGAATAAGGGCTGTCTTGTTTTAATCATTTTTCTTGTTTTTAATCACATTTATGTGTTGGATGAAGGTAGTCTGTTGTATCTGGAATGAAGTGTCTTGGATTCTCAAAATAAAAGAGCCATGTCTTGCTGACACTCTTTTATTTGTGTTTTAGCATAATACAAATTGTGTACTGCACTAAAACCACCTGTAATTATGCATGATTGCAATTGCTTTTGTGTATAAATGATTTTCATCTTTGTTATAATTACTGTCATTGTCAACTGTAACAATGCTTAAAGTTATTTGTTATTCATAAATGTATTGACTCACTTAATGTAGTTAAATTAGAAACTCATGATCTGTCCAGTGTTTTCAAAATTGTGAACAGTTTTTTTTTTTTTTGGTCAGTTTGATTCACGCTTGTCACAGACTCGGACACATTTGTCAGCTCACCCGAACTTCGGCATTTTAGTGTTTAATTTCCTGTGTTGTCTCACTCAGTCCTGCCCTACATCATACCATTCTTGTTCGATGGGGAAGCCAATTCAGGTGACAATGCCCAGTTGACTTGTCATGTCTCAAAGGGCGACCGCCCCTTGCAGCTTTCGTGGAGTTTCCATGGGCGTGAACTCTCCTCCCACATGGGACTGACAACTACCAAGATTGGTGATAGTATCAGTGTGTTGGTGATAGCATCAGTCACGGCTGGTCATAGTGGTAACTACACCTGCACAGCTCGCAATCCAGCTGGCGTGGCAAATCACACTGCCACTTTGCAGGTGAATGGTATGGCACCTGCTGACTCCAGTAACTCTTCAGTTAATTTCCTCTGTCCTGTCTCTGCTAACATCTCCACTGTTTTCGCTGTACAAGTTTCCTGTTACACCCTTATCACAGTCAGTATACCATGCTGTGTGAAGTTACCATATTTGGGGTTTCTTCGCATCTGACAGTGGGCTTAACCTCTTATTGTTACTTCAGGTATTCATGTTCATGCACTGCAATCAGTTTTCTCTGTCACCCTGATGACTTAAAATGTGTCATAGCTAATGTCATTTTTTTTTTTGTCTGTTGGTTTTTGTATTGCTCACATTTCTTCGTGTCACACAAACATATGCCTCATCCTCCTTGTCTTTCAATCTAGACTTCATCATGTGTAATTTGGGTTTTGCCCATTTGCAGAATCTTCTTATTCTTTTTTTAAAATTAACAATCAGCATTTGGTATGGACATTTATCACACAACTGTTGTCGACATTGGTCACACCAAATGTACGCATGTCAATGCTAAATTATATTTTTCCCAGTATTACTTCCTGTTTCACTGTCTTATTTTGGCAACTTGCCACTGAATGCTTGAGTTTATTGCACAGCTGCAGTGCAGTGTGATGTACAGTGATTTCTCTGTATTTCTCTTGGGTGTACCCTGATGGTGACCAGGTAACCGCCATCAGTGTTGCTGACAGCAAGTCCCCTCATGATCAGTAAATTGGTTGCTGAACACTAGGACATCTATTTGTAAATTGTTCCTAATTTAGCTAGAAGGACCACTTTCTCTACAACCTTCATCATTAACAGTTTGTTCATTCCTGTCGATTGACTGCACAAACATGAGTTTGCCTGTCTATCTCACATTGTTTCTCAAACATCTGTGGATACTCTTTCATTGAACTAGTGGAGAGTCTCAGTAAGCCTTTCTTGTTTGACTAGGTGTATGATCTGAAGGTTTTAGGTGTCTGGTATGTATGGAAAATACCAGATATCTACAGTTCCTTTGCCCGTACGTGGCCACTGTTGGATTTTCATTTGGTATGGTCATGCCTGGCTGCTGTTTGAGATACAGTTTGTGTGGTTTTGTGTAGCTAGCATTTGAGATTCAGTTCCTGTATCATACCAGGCTATTGTCTGAGATTCAATTTCTGTAACCATGCTTCTTTTATAACAGCTTTTTACATTTTCAGTGCTAGGCTGTGTCTGCTGTTGGGAATCCATCCACAATTTATATTCTGTACGCTCAACCCAACCACTATTTGAAACTCTTCCATTACTTGCAATATTAGTGGCTGCTGTTGGAGACTTGCCACCATCTCATATGTTTGTGGCACAATCCAGATGTTACTTGTGACCTAACCACTGCTTTTGATTTAATGCCATTTCCCGGCTCTGTCACTGACCTGACTAGTTTCTGCAGTTTCTGGCCATTATGTCGGTATGCCATGTCTGTTTTAGACTGCCACACTTGCAGCCTCTGTGCTAGTGCCAGTTTGAGTTCAAGCTGCTGCCCAGTGCTTAAATAAGCATTTGTACGGAAATGTATGTGGATGTAGTACATACTCTCTGTTTGCAGTAAGTTATGAAAGAAATTATTTATTTACATCAGTTTGAAAGCTCTGTCTTATCAAATATAATTAGAAACCATCAGAAACATTAGAAAAATGTCACGACATTTACTTGGCCTCTTGCAATCGCAAGTTGTTTGGCAGTTCATAAATCTACCTAGTTGCAGTGACTGTTTCATCTCCGGCAGTTAGTGTACCACACACACACACACACAGCTTTATAATACAACACTTGAAGGTGAAATTACTTAATAATGTAAACATGTTTTGCCTTCTGCTAATTATGAAATGAAATAAAACCAATATCATTCTAAATGCCTGTCCTAACCTGTTCTGTCAAACATTGACCTGTACCATCAAAACTGTGAATGATCAATGTATGGCATTTTCTTGTTTACTCTCACCTGCTGCCTACTATTTGAGGCTCAATAGCTGTTTTATTATTGTTTGTTGCAATTCAGATGCAGTTGAAGTCAGGGCTGCCACCTAGTTTTAACTGTAGTATAATCAGGTCTCTTTGTTTGCATTGGCCTTAGATAGGCCCATTGTGCCAGGCAGTGATGTTACTCATAGTTGAATATGGGGCAGTGGTGGAAAGATAATTGACAGGGGAAAACTGAAGTGCTTGGGGAAGAACTTGTATCAGTGCCTCAACGTTTCCATTCTTACCAACAGGAAAAAAGTGGCTGAGCTGTGGAGTAGGTCAGGCTGTTGATTAAGATTTGAGTTGAGGTAATTTACAGTTAAACAAATGTATTTTCTTTCCACATTTATTTTACAAATCAAACTTTTGAATTTGCTTAGAATAGAAGATAATTGTTATCTGCCCCCAGAAAGTTCAATTCAATGCTATAGACTTCCAGTACCAATTCAGATCTGTTAGAAGATTCTGAAGAAAAAATGAAGTGTGTAAACCGTTTAAAGTGTATCTCATGTATAGAAGGGTGACCTGGCTTGGTGTACATTGATCTCTGCCATCTTATGACACTGCACATCTTAACACAACATGAGCTGGAATACAAATGTTTGGAGGTGCATAACTTGTGTCTTCAGAGCAGATGCATTGTCTAAGGTGAGCAAGTTGGTGCATCAATTAGCAGACCTTCTGGCTTGTTTAGGAGTGCATTGTCAGTTTTATTTGCAGTCTGAATGGCCTTTATTACATCAAGCAGCACGTCAAAGTACCATAAGAGTTGGACATTATTCAGCATGTGTTCGTTTGTTGGGTTTCTCTGTCTGTTTCTTGAGACCTGCAGTTGATCTTATGACTAAGATATAAAATTCACATTGAACCCCTTAAGATTTGTGATCTGCCAGTTTTGCATTTGATTTTGTTGTTGGGGTTGGGCTGAGACAAGTTTTTTAATACATATTCTTTTCCCAAATATCTTTATTCTTCATTTATTATCTTTATTATTAACCTTATAGCAATGTTTAATTTTAGATTATGATCCTTCAGTGACACCTAGTTTGGTGGAGGTATACCAGCGATGCAGAGGAACTTGCTGACTGTCTTAAGTTAACACAGCTTCAGACTTGATGATAGTGGCAGCAGTATACACAGTATGCACAATGTTACATTCTACAAGACTGTAATTTTGATGCCCATTGATGTGAAATCCTCAGATCATGTGACATTGAATTCTCTTTGGTGTACTGTTCTATGTTATGATATGATGAGTAATTCTGAAAGTTTCATCTTTTTGAATATGAATCCAGCTCCACCGGAAATAGTTCCTTTTACATTTGGTGACAAACCTCGATCTGAGGGTCAGTCAGCAACTGTGACGTGCTCTGTCGATGGAGACAAGCCTGTTGGGGTACGGTGGATGCTAAATGACAAGGAGATTGATGGCAATATGAATGTCACTGTGATACTGCTGGGTGACGCAGGCTCCATCATTTCAATTCCACATGTGACTGCACAACATGTGGGGTGGTACACTTGCATAGCCAGGAACCTTGCTGGTGTGACCCAACACTCCGCTCAGCTGTCCGTTACTGGTACCTCAGAGTGTGGAAATGTTGCATGTTTCTTACCTGTCATTCCTTTTGTATCTTCATCACTGTACTTTGTCCCAATTGTGCATGTCTCTCTACTGGTTTCAGATATGTTATTCATCTCCCCCTATCATACATGACACCAGGCTGGTGTGGTGGGAACACCCTAGACTTCTGTTTGGGAGGCATGGTATTGAATCCTGTCTGTGATAACACTTATTCTAAGTATGGTTTCTCTGGTTTTTCTCAGTCCCTACAGGCAAATGCTGGGATAATACCTTGGTTAGGCCAAGATCGCTTCTTTCTGAATCCTCAGTCATAAAGCAAATAACCATTTTTCCCAGTTGACTGCATATTTCCATATACATATTTCAGACACCTTCCTTTCTGAGTTTCACAAAATATCAAGTCATTGTAGCTTTCACCAAGTCTTCTTTGCCATAAATGTGTTTCTGTTGGTGATTGATTCTGCTTCCCTCAAATGTAGACGTCTTTTTAGAGATTCCTGTGCTGTAAAGTCTGCTGGCCTTGAAGTGGTTATTTTGTCAGTAGTCTCCGTTTCTGCTTCGTGCAAAATAGATGCCCTTGTTTGTGGTTTCAGTGACTTTAATGTTAATGCAGCATTAAGTTACTGTCGCTGCCACTGCCCTAGTTCCTCTGAATCTTCTACTTTGCATTGTGTGACATGCTGTTAATGAAGTCTAAGTTCTTATTCATTGTCATTCACAGCCTTGCTGAATTGGTCGTTTGAGAGATACTATTGCTCTTCACATGGTAGTGACAGTCATTGAGAGAGACACTCTGTTGCTCTTCATATGGTAGTGACAATCATTGAGAGAGACACTCTGTTACTCTTCATATGGTAGTGACAATCATTGAGAGAGACACTCTGTTGCTCTTCATATGGTAGTGACAGTTATGTCCCTTTGTGAAGAAATGTGATTGTGACTGCAGGTTGTCCTTGCAGAACAATTATGATGAAGCCATGAAAAGTCCTGTGGATCAATCCTTATGATATCTCTGTCAGGCTGTTATGCTTTCCCCTCCAGCGTGTCCCTTTGTATCCCATTCCGTTCATGTGAAGGTTTGTTGTGTAGCCTTTGGCAACATTGAGTATTTTGGGTCGGGTCCAGCGGGCTGTAGAGGAATAGAATAGGAGGGATGGAGGGGGAAGCTATGGGTGGTTGTTGTCATAGCTGCTGCCCATGGGATTATCTTTGTGTGACCTCAGAATAGGTAGCTCAAATTTTGTGTGTAATCTCCCAATTCTTCGTTTTTAATAACTTATGATTTATTATTACAAAATGTTGCACTGGGCAGGTAACTCAAAACATTCCATCTGTTCCAACAGTTACTATTTGGTAGTCACCCACATAAGTAAATCCTGTCTGAATCAAAACATGGGTACCATTGGACGTGACTACATATCATATGTACTATTCTTGCATATGTTATTTGGTCATTGTGAATTATTGTGGCTTGGGTTGTTGCATCTTCTGCACTTCATCATAATAATAAAATACACCTGGAACCATGCAGGCTGTTTGTTGCTGTTCTGTGGTTGTTTTATGATTCAAGGGACAAAGAATTTTATGCCTATGTGTGTGACATTTTGTGTTAAATATGTGGGAGAAGAAAATGTATAGACAGTGTTGGTGTGAAAACCTTATGGAAAGAGACCACTTGGAAAACCTAGGTGTAGAACAGAGGATGCAATTACAATGGGTCTCATATAAATAGATGGGAATGTGTACACTGGTTTCATCTGGCACAGGTTAGTGGCAATTGGTGGGTTCTTGTAACTGTGGTAATGAACCTTTGGGTTCTGTAAAGTGTGGGGAATTTCTTGAACAGTTAAAGGACTCATAACTTCAAAGGAGGGAATCTGTTCCATGGAGTTTGTTTGTTTGTTTGTTGGTTGGTTGGTTAATTAGTCAGTCTGTTGGTATGTCACAAATTTCTTATAATATTTTTCAGTAATACTAATCTCATTTTCACATGTTCTTGTGTTTAATTGGAATTACTTAACTGTGTTATGCTGATCTTTCACCTTGAGTCCTGCCACATATTGTGGCTATTTCATTTGGTGATGAACCAGTGAATGCAGGTGACATAGTTGTTCATTTGAAAGTGATTAACTGTGCTTGTGGTTCCCCATTTGTGTGGAGATCACCCTATGTTATCAAGGAATTCTCATGAGAAAGATGAATAATTGAATCAGCACAGTGGGCATTTGAAGCTGTTAGGGCAAGACATACTGGTGATTATACGTGTTCGGCTACCAGTGTTGCTGGCAAGACTCATCATACCGCTTATCTGAATGTTGATGGTAACACTTGGGGATTGAGTGCTTGCAGGATTTTATTGTTTTCATAATTTAGGTTTTTGTTGTGCAGAACGAAATAACTTTTTCTGTACCTCCAACTTACAGTCACAGTATTCTAGACAACCAAAATTGCAATTTGATAAAATGCCAAAAGTTTATTCAGCACAGATATATTATATCTGAATTTCAGACTGTTAAATAACCTATCATATTCCATCAAATCAAATTGTAAAATAGCTATCTGAAATTATTTCAATAATTTTTTGTGGTATAGTCATTATTAAAATGAATAAGTATTTTCATCTCACAATTTGTTGTTTTCTGTAAAATTTATTTTCATAAACTTTAGGCAAACTTTTACAGACATATAAACACAATTTTGGTCAGGCACATTTGGTTAGAAGATTTAAATGAGTTCTTAAACTAAACTGTGTCATTAACTGAAGAAATAAAGAGGGTGGTAATATTGAGCTGTTGCAGTGCGAATATAAAATTTTCTGTTACGAATGGTTTATTGTTGTAAGGCTGTTACAAACGTTTTACCAGTGAAAAGATGTGATTTCCTTAAGGTAGGCAGGGTGAGCAATGGCCCCATTGGTTGAGGCACTGCACCACAAGATGGGAGGGTCTGGGAATCCCAGTAGGTTCCTTGGAAATTTTCAAGTGACCTGTTCTCTTTCTCTGCTTTAATTAGCCATGGGGTCCACTCTGCCTCTAACAGAAATGAGTACCAAGGAATCTGGGGGTACGTAAAGTGCAACCGGCATATAGAACTGACGACTGTGTTGTCCTAGTTGTGTTGAATGGATGGAAGCCCAATATTCCATCTTCCCTCTGAGTCTTCATGACTTGTTATGGGAAAGCTTTTTTTAATAATGAGAAATATGAAGTGTACTCTTGTTGTTCATAGCTGTTGTGCACTTCTCCAGGTCCTAGGTGTAAAATTATTGCTTAAATATGTATAAAGACTTATCTTCATATTCCATAACACCATGCAAGCCTTCTTTCAACTTGCATTGTCACAAATTGTACACTCCATAGTAGTGACGTTCATGGTATGAAACACTGCTTGTCTTGTTTTGTCTTGCTGTTAATATGGGGGTATGAGTAATTTATCCACCATAGTCAGTCCTATTATCTATCATTTGATTGATCATGCTTAATGGTTGGCTTGTGTGTGTGATCACATAACTTGCTCATTTTGGACAGGATAGGAACAAGTACTTTCCACAATTTTAATTGCTCACATGGATGTTGAGCCAACTTTATTGAGCTTATGTAATTATTACTTAGCTTTTATTGGCTATGCCTTTCATTGTTGTGATGGTACATGTTTGTGGTAGAGCTGGTTGAGCAAATTCATATTTTCAAGACTGACACTGTTACCACCGAGCTGAAATCTGGCCTGCAGTCCTGTAGTATGAGGTGATATAGAAGGCACTAAATATTAATGTCTTTCTGTTATAAACCCCATTACCCGACCATATTCTTCTCAAACAGTTGTGTGCATAAAACATTAAGCTTTGTAAATAGTATGTAGTTTGCATTTTGTGATGTGAAATAGGAATAGCAAGTGCTTGCTTCTCTTTCCAGTTCCACCAAAGATCCTTCCCTTTACTTTTGGTGAACGCCCTCTTAATGAGGGAGAGCTCGTCACAGTACCTTGTGCAGTCTCAACAGGAGATGCCCCTGTCATGCTCAGATGGTTGTTTAATGGACAAAAGATAACACCACGTATGAGGATCACTGTAGTTCCTTTTGGGGTGAAAAATGTCATCTTGAGTGTTGGCTCTGTGCAAGCCAGTCATGTCGGACAGTACACATGCATAGCAGAGAACCATGCTGGCACATACGAATACTCTGCCAACATGACAATAAACGGTACATGTAGATAATGCAGCCAGTAGCCACTGCCATCTATGTTCATATTGTAGTCTCTGTCAGTTACATAGCTCTATTTAATTGTTGACTGTGTTGGTGTTTTTGTTTGTTTATATTTATTTTACCTTTAATTTAGCTTGTCATGGTTTTCTTAATTTCTGCAAGACAAATTCCGGTATGGTACCTTTGATTATGCCATAACTGCTTTCTTCACCATGTGTAATTATGTCCCTGTGCTGAGTGCTATGCTGCAGTTGGAACAGCGTAACCAATAACCCATGCTGCAGTGTTCTGACATGGTGAGTTTCACATTTCTGCAGATATTAAAAGTTCTTAAGTATTCTGCAGAATTTTTTCTGTAATGGAAAATTTTGCACCAGAGTTATGAATTCTGTAGCAACATATTAAACACATATTAGGCTTTGCATCTATGCTGAAAATTGATAGTGAACTTTATTACAACTATTTAGAGAATTTTGGGAATTGGGAATAGTAATACTGCTCTTTGAAAAGGCTTAAGTTGTCATTTTTTTCCTCCCCCCTCTTCTGTGTGCAATACAAATCTACTTTGTTCTAACTCCTCTCATACATGCTGCTTTTATTTTTGTTCTGCAGTTATGACTGTCAAACTGACACATATTGGGCATTGTCTGTAATCTCGTTTTGGATACACAAACTCACTGTTTTTCTTCCTTTATCAAGGGACAGTAGAAATCTACATGTTCTTTGGCTGTAGACAGAGCCAACCAACATATCACAGTTGTACTTTGTCCTGTTCAATGTTTTACCTTCTGATTCTTACCCACACAGCAGTCAGTCATGCTGCCAGCTCATGTGACACATTATGACCTCTGCATTTCAAACAGTGAAGGTAATAGTCACTTAGGATTGGTGGGTTTCTGGTCTTTGTCCATCATCTAGTATGCCAAACAACACAGTGCTTTATTTTGGTATATAATCTCACCATCACATTTATGCTGTCGTGACATTAGCTCATGAAAGCTGACCAGTTTTTGTCACTCACAACTTGAACGTGAGTGTTAAAGTTGTCTTCTTCATATTGGTTGGCAGTTTGTGATTTGCTTTCTACTGCTAAAACAGACAGTTTCCATACTTGTGCAGTTTTTGTTCCATAGTTAAATTGCAGCGTTTTGTAAAATGTTTCATTTTCTTTTGTGATCAAGCAAAGTGTTTCATATGGGGTTCCACCTAGCACATTTAATCTCTTTAGTGTATGGTTCTGGTGTTTGGACTTTACTGTCATAAAGAAGGGACTGAAGAGCTAATATCTGGTATAAATATGATATCTTGTTATGAATATAATGTTACCAGTCAACCATCCCTCCTCATGAGTGGAGCACATGACATCATTTTGTGGATCCATTTCAGTTGTACCACAAATTCTGCCATTCTCTTTTGGTGATGAGTCAGCAAATGCAGGTGATATGTCAGTTGTACATTGTGCTGTTGTGAAGGATGATTCCTCCATCAGCATTTCTTAGATCTTCAATGGTGTTGAGATCACTCCAGGCTATCAGGGCATATTGCTGTCTAAGACTAACCAGCGAATCAGTACATTGAGCATTGAAGCTGTGTGTGCCCATCATAGTAGAGAGTACACGTGCAGGGCAAGAAACGCTGCAGGAGAGGTGGAGCACATGGTTTACCTTAATGTCAATGGTACAGCATACATATGTAAACTGTTTTTTTATGGGGTGGGCAAATTCTTTTCTTGCTATACCTGCATTAAGAGTTCTGCTTGACATGGCTTTGAAAGACTACTCCATGATAGTCTTACCAGTTACTTTTTCATCTATGGTTCTGTTGTTAGTTTTTCATTTCTTGTACATCTGAAAAGCGTGTTCCGTGCTATTCACTGCATGAAACATGTTTCTGTGGGTAGTAATCCTCCTTATGGTTCATGCTATGATGCCATATGATGAAGTGATACTGTATAAGCATTTTGGTACTGAAAATGCTGTAAAATATCTGACAGTTAGTGTGCGTGACTGAACAAATGCATGATCCAATGTTGTCTGCAGTATTGGCCAAGAATAAGATTCACCATATTTTGTGCTGCAGTTCTGCCATACATAACTCCATTTGGATTTGAGGGTGAAGCAAATTCAGGTGACAGTGTTCAGCTGACATGCTATGTTGCAAAGGGTGACACTCCTCTTTCCATACTGTGGAGTTTTCAAGGCAAGGATTTGTCTGCTGTTGATGGTGTTGCAACTACAAAGATGGGCGGTCATACCAGCCTTCTCACAATTGCGTCTGTGGTTGCTGGTCATGGTGGGGAGTACACGTGTACTGCCCAGAACGCTGGTGGCTTGGCCAACCACAGTGCAGTGTTACTTGTTAATGGTATTGTACATTTTATGCTTTCTGTTTGCATGATATGTTCTTGTTTGAGTATTTTTAAATTGGTTTTTCTTACTCATCTCCATCTGCTGTTGGCGTTAAGAGAGAGTGGAATTATACCTCCACTCCCCCATGTACCTTCCTGGCATGTATAGGTACAATGTTATATTTACTTTCCTGTTTCTCTCATTATCATAACATCATGCAGTTTGATGGTTTATTGACAGTATACTGGACTTACAGTGGTCTGTATACAAAAACATTCCTACAATTACCTCCTGTTGTATACATGGGAAACAACACATTTTTAGCCCATTGTTGACTGGCACTGTCTCTGATATATGATCAGCAGTTCAGTCCGAACAAGTGTACAGTGTATCCGAGATGTTTTGAAGTTCACAGACTGAGCATGTATTTCATCTTCTCAACAAATAACAGCCTTTTGCTTTTCTGTGGCCTTTCTTTGACCAAATAATGCATTTCATTCATTGATTCACCAAAGGTGTAACAATACAATTACACTGCAACAGCAGGAATTGCTAGTGTATGTATTTAGTGGCGAGAGCAGGCAGGGTAATGTTTCTTTACGTCAATAGCTTGGTGTTTTCTTTGAGGAAGTGTTAGATAAGTATCTACCGCCTCTGTATTTAGTGTCACGAAAAGTCCCTCTGAAGTGTTAAGACTCAAGAGCCAGATTGCATGGTGTCACATCTCAATATGGTAAACATAGTCACTTCTCTTACTGCTTCAAGTCTTACATTGTATCTGTCAGAGATTCTAGTCCTCTTCCTTTAAATTCCATAATTATATTGCTTTACAATTCCTCACACCTTTTTCCCAGTATGTGTCATTACTGTTTGGGCTGTTACTGTTCACTTATTCACTCAAGTAACATACTAGAATGCCCTGGCATATATGCCAGTAGTTTAATTGTTATGCTCTTGTATAGTTCTTCCCCATATCATACCATTTGCTCTTGAGGAGGAAGTAAATACTGGAGAGAGTGTACAACTCAATTGCCACGTGTCGAAAGGAGATAAACCTCTGAAGATAACGTGGAACTTTCATGGGGAAGAGTTATCATCTCACATGGGGATCACAACAACAAAGATCGGCGATCGGACGAGCTTGCTCACAATCTCGTCAGTGATGGCTGGACACAGTGGAAATTACACGTGCACCGCGCACAATGCTGCTGGCACCGTCAGTTTCACCACGACAGTGCATGTGAATGGTACTCTTAGCCATCTTTGTCCTTTCTTTGTGCACTAATGATTTTGTTTTGTTACCAGGTAGCATTTGTTTGTTTTTTTTCCCAGATGATTAAGTGTTGAGTTATTTTGCTGTTTTGGACCATGTAGTCAAAAAATATTACCTGCCTCTCATCTTAAAAAACTTGGGAGCTCTTTTTATATGAATTAATTTTTTTATTTTATGAGTATCACTGCCATAAAGAGTGGACACACAACTGATCAAGATTATAGTTTTCTGGGACGTCGGTCTATATAGTTTCAATAGCCGTGCTGCTTACATCATGTCTTCAGATTCCGGAAGACTGAAATACTGATACTGTCATACTGTCATGGGAACCTTAAATCCTGCAGACCAGCTGGTGTTCTGTGTAATGAAGTTTTAATTTGAGAACTCCGTTAGGGTAGATGCAGTACATTACTTTTCATGCAGATGTACAGGAGGTGGGCAAGAAATTTGTCTAATTTACTTTTGTCAGTGATTAACCACACACACAGTGAAAATGGTGGTAACTGAACCCGGTAGTTTGTTTGCGTATCTTTGAAGATGATTCACCGTGCCTTACATCCTTGCAATACCATTTTAACAACTGTGGTTCCTGTAGGTATTGGCAGATGTATTTGTAAGTTTATATTTTTGGGTTGTCTGTACGAGCTGTAGCATAGAAGTGGCATAGAGCAAAGAGATGCTAAAACAACAGTTATTTTTCTGGGGGGGGGGGGGGCAGTGGTTGCATTCATATGAACAATAGTTAGTCTTGTGTAACAGGTCTTGACACCCTTTCCTCTTTTCCATATGGCGTAATTCTCACATATAGTTTAATGCAACATAAACTGAAAGTTGATGTAACTTTTTATATAAACATTCAACCATCTAAATAGGGTGAGTTCCTGAAACAAAAATTTTCCACTATAACAGATGTTCCTGGTAGCTGTTTCTGGCACTGGTACAGCCAAGCGGTAGTTTTTCATGCATCTTACCAACATGTTTGATTTTTCCAATCCTTGTACCACATACTTAACATATGTACCCAGTGGCTGGTCACATTTCAAATCGTACCATCCGATGTTGATGGGAATGTCTTTTGTAGTGATTAACTTGTCTTATGTGTGCATCCAATTCTGTAGTCATACCCCACATCATCCCATTTGATGTCGAAGAAGATATCAACACAGGAGACAGTGTGCAGCTGAACTGCCATGTATCCAAGGGCGACAAGCCCCTGAAGATTACTTGGAATTTCCATGGGGAGGAGTTGTCTTCTCATATGGGGATCACGACGACAAAAATTGGTGACAGGTCTAGCATCCTGACGATCACATCTGTCATGGCAGCGCACAGTGGGAACTACACATGCATGGCCCAGAATGCTGCAGGAGTAGCAAGTTACACAGCCATGGTCCATGTGAACGGTACACACACTGCCAACTTCTTGCATGGTCTCTCCTTCCAACGTGATAATATCCAGAGTTAATACAGCCTTTTTTTTTTTTTGTTAACATGCGAACCAACCACTCATCCATCCTGCAGGTTGTTTCAGTACTGGTCAGTTTCCTGCTTTGATTTCTATATTTTATGTGGCAGTTCATCTTACAGGTGTCAGCATAATGTTTGGTCCAGACAGATTGACTGTCTTGACCATGGCTTTTCTTGTTCCTCATGTAAATGCTGACATAGCAACATAGAGGGCATGTGACGTCTTCATCCGGAATCGCCTTTTATAATCAGCATGCTGTTTTTCATGCAGAGTCATGTAGATGCTGCATTTTACATGGCTTCATAAAGAATATACAGCGAATCATCGTATGCTTATAAAATTTTAGGCTTTTGTAGGCTGTAAATGCATTTAAATTGTGTGTGATCAGTCACATGATCATGATTGATTCTGATTACAGAGGCAGGTACCTGAAATTGTGGCTTTTGCCCTAGCCATTTAATATCTGATTACTTGAAGAGGATATTTCAATGCATTTAATGTTGTTCCACCACCAACAATTACTTAGTGTTGGTTACAGATGGTGTCATTTGTAGGATGGGTTCACGTGAACGCTAGATGTTTTGTAGTAGCACATCGTTCCGAGTTATCTTGCAGTCTTATTAATTGGCATATTGATGCACAGAGTTATTGTCGATGATTGTCTAATATTCTGTGACTACAGATGATTACATTGCAGTTGTACTGTCTCATGTATACTTGATATGACCCATGTTAGTTTTCATGCCTGTTGGTGGGCTGCCGTGTTTGGGAGCCTTAAGTCTTCGTCAAGTAAGGAATTGGGTCTGTTAATGTTTATTCATCAAATGTCATGTTATAGGCTTTGTTATTTCCAGTGGTTCAGTAAATAGTTGACAAGACAGGCAATGTACATGTGATGTAACAGTGCGGTGCGTAGCGTAACCATTGTTGCAGTGGGAAACCAATAAGTATTAAATATTCTGAGTATGTGTTTGTACTCGTCTTATGTATCCAACGTGCATTGTGCATTCAGTTTATTGTATTGTCATCTGTGGCCTGTCTGGCTTTACCAAAGTTTTCCACATTATCTCCTGAACAGCATGATTTCCAGAAAAAAAAAAATTATTGAACAGGAAACGAAAAGTGTGTACTGATTTTGTGTTACAACTTTTGTGTGAAACACTTCTCATACAAAGAAGAAGCAGTGCGATATTATCAAAACTGTACATAGGTCTTTGTGTAAAGTAGCTTTTATTCTTGTCTGATTTTAATGAAACTTGTTTTTTCATGACATATTTTTTAAAAAATCCTTAGATATCAAATTTGATGAAAAATCTGTCCAGTGGGAGCCAAGTTGTTCTGTGTAGACAGACAGACAGACATGATGGCGCTAATAGTTGCTTTTCACACTTCTGCGAGCATGCATCTATACTTCAGTTTTCTGTAAGTGACGGTGTTTAGTCTGGTAGAAGTTTACTGAAATTGCAGAAGGATCCGCTGTCGCCGTCCGTCGCCCACACTAATGACAGAGGTATCAGGGGTCTTCTGAAATTCCATTACACTTCTACAAGACTGTTGTGCATCACATTGCTAACAAAAGCAGTCTTCATAGTTACTGCCATGAGAACATCCACTCTTGCAGCAAGTATTTGGTTGAACTTTTTGTCTTAATGATATGCAATGTCGACATTGTGTCAGGCATTTGGTTCGTTCAAATAAGTTATTTTTTGCAGTTTTGGTTTGGTGGTCCAGATATTTAGTGAGGAGTTTCAGTTGACTTTCTGTAGGTATTTTTACTGGTGTGTTAATTCAAATTCGCCTTTTTTCTGTTTTATCAATTTTATTGTTTGTAAAAATGGTAATTCCTTCAGTCAGTCGAAATTACATGAAGTGGTAACCCTTTGAACACTAAATAAGTGAAATTAATTTTCTGTCCAATGCCTCTTTTATCTCAGATATCACAGCTTTGTTTGAAGGTTTCCGGGCTTTGCTTGTTTGTCCTTGTGAATCAGTGGCGTACCCAGGAATTTTGTTTGAGGGGGGGGGGTTCATCAAATTCAGTTGAGGACAGAGGACAGGGATCTGGGGACAGTAGCCCCCTAGTTAGGGGTTCTGGAGGCAGCTGTAATTTCATACAAGAAATTTCATTTCATATGGTAAAAATCTTCTTAATTTTTGGTACTTTAAGACTATTTATGATGACAACCAATTTATTTGTCATTGCTAATGTAAAACAATTGAGAACCTAGGTAGTTTTTAGAATTTTACTGCCTTTTTTCCAAACATCTTGGGGTATTGGCGTCCTAAATTCAACAATTTTTTAACAGTTTTCACGATCGGGGTGAGTTTGGCACGATTTTGGAGGGCCTTTGGAATTTCGGGGGGGGGGGGGGTTTGAAGCCCCCCTGGGTACCCCACTGTTGGGAATAGGGTGGTATTAAG
>Ga0131853_10007390_pt1 | contig 19870 bp, 9 predicted proteins | sample TergutLab28metaG_FD_92764 | JGI IMG/M metagenome (GOLD analysis project Ga0131853, IMG submission 92764) | Labiotermes labralis P1 segment gut microbial communities from Petit-Saut dam, French Guiana - Lab288 P1 (version 2) (version 2) | ecosystem: Host-associated > Arthropoda: Insects >... | reverse complement strand
TATAGTTATCACGTAACAAAAATAGACGGCATAATTTCGGCTATAGTTATCACGTAACAAAAATAGACGGCATAATTTCGGCTATAGTTATCACGTAACAAAAATAGACGGCATAATTTCGGCCATAGGTATCACGTAACAAAAATATTTTTTACGAAACTGGGTCCGCGAATATTTTAGTGTTCTTCGCCGCAGTTGTGTAGGCAGACACACCATTGCAGCAAACCAGTTAATTTACACAATCAACATAATAATGGCAGCAGAAAAGAATGCCCACGGAGTTGTTCCACGACGCCACCAGCAACAGTTCTCCGTTAAAATCTGGGCCGGCGTCTTTGGTGACTGTTTACTGGGACCCTAAGTACTTCCACGTCGTCTCAAGGGACCGAGCTACGCAGATTTCTTTGCTAACCGCCTACCTGTCCTTTAGGAATTTGTCCCATTAACTATCCGACAAACTGTGTACTTGACGCCCAATGGAGCTGGCCTCCCTCGTTTCAGTTTCCATGCTTCCCAGTTTCTTAATCGTATTCTTCCTGCACTTAGGATAGGTGGAGGTCGAACGAATGCATGGTCTTATACCGCGCTTTATTTGTGGGGACACTTGAAGTCTCTGGTGAGTTCGTCCCCATTGTTAAGCGTCGAGTGTCTCCGTAAATGCATTGTGGGCATGCTGCGAGACAGTTCGTAATTGGCCTGTGATTTTGGGGTTTATACGGAGATCAGCGCCCTTATATTATTTCTTAGAAGCAAATGGAATTAAATGGTTTGGATACAAACAAAGATTTGTGATAAAGAGTCGATTAGCGAAATGTTGTACCAGGATGAGAGATTCTCGCACAAAATTCTGCAATAATTCCTCAAGAAAGCTTTCCCGGACCCATCTTCATATACCAGGTTTCAATTTTATATTTAAGGTGGATGTAATCCCGGAGTTTGGTCGCCTATTTTAGGGACATCCTGTATGTTGATCCTCTTCCTCTTCGCTAACGGCGTAACTCCGAACTCTAAAAAAAAAAACAACAAAACAATACTTTCCTTCTATTGGTTGGGCTTTTGGCACGATAGGGGAGAAGGGTAATATATAAAGGGTCCACTTCGAACACGTAAATATAGATGGAAGGATAATATTAAAAAGGTCTTATATAAATACAGTGGAATGGCATGGAATTGATCTATGTGGCTTCCGATAGAGGGAAGTAATGGGGTTGTGGAGACGGTAATGAACATTGAAATTCCATAAAATATAGGGAATTTGTTGGCTAGCTTAAGATCTATCTTCCAAAGGCCTCTGCTTCATGGAGTTAATTACGTGATAATTAAGTTAATCAAGTGTTTCTGCATGCTGAGTCATTGCTTAGTAATGAGGAAAGTAAGTTGTCTGTGCTAAGAACTAAACATGGCATTAAGTAATGCTGCTTCAAGTTGCAAGACCATAGTGGTTGTAGTGCATCCGAATAGAATTGGGTAACGTGTATCAGCTCCGGCGTGGTGAAAGTTTGCTCAAGTTACGACGCTTATGTCTTTTACTCGGGTTGTGTCCAAACTCGAACTGAACAGCGGTTTAACTGCTCATTATCCCTCATTCTGTCCAGAGTAGTATAGGAGTGGTGTGTCTAACTGCAGTAAAGACCGCATCCTTCCACGTGCTTTGTAAATTTACTATTAGCTACTCATCCTAACTTTCCTATTGTGTAGTCCAGAGTTACATACTGTTCTTTAAATAAACCGTACGTGAATAAAGGGATAAAATGTATTGCTTTTACTACAACGAACAAATACACAATTACTATCACAATAGTATAATACACAACCAAATCGGAAGGTCGCTGGTTCGATTCCAAATGGTGTCATAGGAATTTTTCATTGACATAATCCTTCCGATCGTACTATGGCCCTGGGGTCGACTCAGTCTCTAACAGAAAAGAGTACCAGGAGTATTTCCTGGGAGTAAAAAGCGGCCGGTGCGTAAAGCTGACAACTTTACCACCATTCTGGGCCATTTTCACGTAATCTGGGAACCTTAACTTTCTGGACCACTCTGGGCACCTCGGGCCTTTATGGGACTGATTTACTCTATAATACACAAAAGTATGTGTTTATATACTATATACTGCTACATGTTTCGACATTTATGTTATCATCTGGGTGTTCTACATTTGTGCCTTGCCAAATTACGCAAGTTATTAAAATTAAAGCTGTTAAAATCACAATTCCTTCAATTATTAAGATATATTAAAATACTGAAAATAAGGGAATAAAATGTAATTTACCTTGTCACTACGGAGACCCCAAGCCCAGAACTCAAGCTCCCTTGTGAATCAGACGGATCTACCCCAAGTTACCTCGATGTCTGTGACATTTCATTGCGGACTTTCAAATACTGCACCACATTTACATTTCACCGCCCTAAAATCTTGCAGTGTGCCCAACCGGCTCCTTTCAAGAACCCTCACTCTGCTGCAAGTGATTCACGTGTGAATCGACACGGCAGTTTACTGGTCTCAAAGATAAGTCAGGGAAACAGTGAAGGAGAGTAAAGGAGGTGGGTATTTGCGGGGACAACATACCAGAGAAGTGATCTACTGGGTGTTTCTTGTTTAGACAAGACATCCCTGTTATGGTTTAAATATACTAGTAAATAAAACAAATATAAATCGAATCTAAACACAACTTGACTTGTAATTAATCAACGACATGTTTCGGCTGTAGAAGTCATCTTCAGGCCGAATATAAAATCATGCAGGAAATGTGTATTTTACAATGCCATGAATTTTATGGACCGGATCTTGTCTTACATATAACGGAGATATTATACATTTCCTATACGATTATGTATTGAGCCTGAAAATGACTTTTATAGCGAAAAATGTCACTGATGATTAATTGCCAACAAAATTGTATATAGATTTGGTTTATATTTGTTTTATTGAAGAGTAGGTTTATTACGTGGTTCATAAACATGGAATAAGATACATAGTGTGAGAATGTATAACAGTGATATTCTCTGTATTGCGATCTCTTGTGACACCGTGCATCCTGGTAGAGATAAACTTACATTTTAAGAAAAACGCTTTTTTCGTTATGCTAATTTACTAAGTTAGTGCACACATTTTTTCCCCCCATGGCACAACAGCCCCAAGTGGATCATTATCGAGGCTTCACGATCACTCTCAGACACACCACACTCGGTAGGACTCCTCTGGACGAGTGATCAGCCCGACACAGAAACTTGTACCTGTCAAAACAAACAAACAAACAAACAAAACAAGATAGATATCTATGCCACTAACGGGATTCGACCCAAAGTCCCAACAGGCAAGCGCCCGCAGACTCACGCCCTAGAAAGCGCGGGCAATGCAATCGGCAAGTGCAGACAGCTGCAGTAAGATACCAAGAGCTACTCTGCCAAGTGATATGTGTTCATATCACCGTCTTTTGTAACACCTTGACTGTTGTCAAGGTGTGAGAGCTCCTCTACCCTATGCTCTCCTGTAATGTCACTCTCTTCATTAAAGAATATGTATTGTACAATTTTAAGTGTTACCTACCATATATATATATTTTACAGCGAAACGGTACTTAATTTCTGAATAAGCCTAGTATTTTAATATAACCGTCTTCAGTAACAACATAACTGCTGTAAAATATTATGAGCTATTCTGCCACATGATATATGATCACTGTCATCATTAAACAATACCTTATGTAATTTTTTAAAAGCTACTCTGCCACATGATATACTTCCATGCCACTGTCTTCATTAATGCTCATCATTCCTATTATTTATGGGGATTGTCAAGTCATGGGTTTGCCGTCTCAAAATTTCGCAGGAATTTATTTTTGTTTGTCCAAACGTCAGTTTTTTTTTCCACGTGAAATTTTCAATGAACTTTCACTTACTCCTTTTCATTTTCTAACCAATTCGATACATTTTGTGATGCTTTTAAATTTACAATTATTGCCTGTCTTCGTGCTCCATTAACAGCGGTAATTTATGTCAATTCTAACTACAGTGGTGTGTCAACATGAATGAAATACCTGCAAATTCCTCGTCTTATTCTCTCGTTACACAGACACTGTATAGAAATTTATTATTATTGCAGGTGAGAAAGAGGTTTATAAACAAAGAATTATATTACAAAAAGTGACATTGCTTTTGTAACGCTCTGTGAAGGCCATGATGTCAGTTTTTTACAGCCACATGTGTTTATTTGATTGGAGACTCTCGGAAAGGTGCAAATGAACATTGCGGTCCTCAAGGACATGGAGACAGACGTATCGGAGATTCATTACTACTGCTACATCCTTATTCAAGATTAGAGATGGAGAGGCCAGGTTTCTTCCCATCTTTGGTACCTATTTCGTCATCTTCGGGAACTCTGAAGGGTTAGCCGTAGTAACTGCTCCTTAACCGTTGGTCCTTCCACCGTTTCTTCAGTCGTCCTTTGTTTCTCCTGCTTATGTTTAAACTGCAGTGCCTGCGTTGTTATCGTGCTTGTGTTCATTCTCTGTAAGTGTTGTAGCCGCTTTTGTTGGTACTTTTGTATTTACCGAACAAGGTTCTGTATACCCACTGTGTCCCAAACAGATTGATTCCTTTCCCGATCTAATAGGGTAATTCGTAATAATAATAATAATAATAATAGAGTCCATCATTCCTTCTAGGAACACAGGTTGTCTATGTGTCCTTTCCACTTCTGTCTATCGGCTGCTAAGAACCTTAGTTCATTCCAGCTTCTACCCGCTTCCTTAATTATCGATCTTCTCCAGCTGTTTTTCGATCTTCCTCTCTTCCTGTTTCCTTGAGGGTTCCAAAGTAGGGCCGCCTTTGGTATCCCTCAATCCTCTTTTCTTAATGTTTGACCAATCCATCTAAATTTTCTTTTTCTTATTTCTAAATTTATATCTTCTTGTCCTGTTACTTTCCATAGGTCCTTATAGGAAATGATGTTTGGCCACCATATTCTATATATATATCGTAGACATCTATTCACAAAGGTTTGTATTTTACACTGGATTTCGTTTGTAACAAGCCAAGTTTCACATCTAATTCGTAATAGGCGTCTTAAAAATTTCATTTATGTTTCTTCCAGTCTTTGTTCGTCTCTTTTCTTCAGCACCCAGTGTTCAGCGCCACATTTCAAGGCCGATTTAGCTGCAATATTGTGGATTCTTAACTTTGTTCTCCTCAGTCATCTGTTTTCCAAAATGTCTCGGTACAATGTCATTTGGTTTACTGTATGTATGTGGCGTGTCTTGTGAATCAATTTTGTAGTCCGATATAAGATCTCCTTACTTACTTACTCCAAGGAACAGAGTCCTTCTTGAGAAGCTAACCGGTTTTCAGCTAGTCTAGAAATTTCCCGCATTTCATTGAACCGATTCATTTAGCAGTTTAAGTCCAAAATAGCTTGTTAGTCTTAAGACTATGTGTTGTTATAACTAAGCTCCGATATGTCATTTAATAATAAAAACAATATGGAACCCCGAAGTTTCTTGACCGTATTCACAAGTGCCCGCCACTTGTCCCTATCCTGAGCCAGCTTGATCCAGTCCATGCCCTCATATCCCACTTCCTGAAGATCCATTTATAAGATGTCCTAGGTACTTAAAATCTGATACCCGTTCAATAGATTACCTCTTTATCAGATTGCAGTATTCAAGCCTCATTGACTCCATTGCTGTTCCATTACTTTAACAGCTCATATATGTATCAACAAGAAAGTAGTTGTGATGTAAAGCCAAGCATTGCATGGCATGTTTGTATACTGCTGGGCGGATATCTGCAATTAATTTTACTTCTCTGCATGTAATCGAATGAATTACCGAAACACGTACACCGGCTTCAAGTCTTGCCTTGTGTTCGTGACACCCCTGTTCGAGTCTACCGACATACGCCGAATAACCTTTGAAAATATTTAAGATTCAAATCTTCTGGAATGTTTCGCCGTGTCGGCTCGTAAATATTGACCAACGTTTCGGAGTAACGTACTGTTTTCGTCATCAGGGCCACGAGCAATATCCTGGAAGAATTGAGTCTTTATCGGTAATGCCTTAAGAACTTCCGATCTTTCATTGAAAATGCTTGTTAGTGCTATAAATGGGTCCACAGCCACCTGACTCTTAAGACTATAGCAGCTCATTTTCAGGGCCTATGAAGCGACATTCACAGCAACGCTTCTACTCTGTGTTTGGAAGCTTACGTGTTAGAACCTCTTCACGGAGTCAAGTAATAAAAGTCGAACTTTGTGTTGACTTTCTCCAGCTTTCCACTAATATGAAGGGATTTTATCGCAAATTGGGTCAGCGTGGCTTCCTTACTTTTCTTCTGTAGCACAGAAGACATACTCGGGTCAAGGCCTCCTCGTTGCTGAAGTTTATAAATCACATACAATTATACACACACACACACACACACACACACATAACCTATAGGACTCCTCTGGACGAGAGATCAGCTTATCGCACATGTCGCTACCTACACAACACACAACAGAACACAAGAGACGAACATCCATGCTATGGGCAGGATTTGAACTCGCGATCCCCGCAATCGAGAGGCTGCCCTAAACTGCAAGGCTATCGGCATACGTGGCTTTCCTACACATTCCTTCCAGTTAGTTATTCTGTAATTATTCTGCTGTTAAAGTGGTACAATTTGACAGCGATCTTTAATGAGATACAAATAAATAAATACAACTTACGCAATTTCTTCTAGTGAACTCAAAAGCAATAAGAGAAACGTGAAGTTTATTGCCCCTGAATTCACTAAAGGAGAGCCAAATAGAAATTTATTGCCTTTTGGGGAAAAACCGAAGAGGGTTGGTGTTCCGGCGTACGGGAGTTCTGAGCTTCTCTACGTGTAGCCACGCTTTCTTTTTTCCGTTTGGAAAACATACTGTCAAACCCACGTATCAAAGCAACGGAATTTTGAAACTTACTGCACATACGAGTGAAAACATAAATTTAACCTCTATGAGTTCAGGATAAGACCACGTGGAATACGTGCAGTTTCTGGTCAGTTCAGCGTGCGGCGCTGTGTCGTAACGTTAGAATAATGAAGACAGTATATTACGTCGTCCCTTAAAAGCGTCTTCCCACCAGCGACGCTACCTTGATATCATCCACATCGATTTTTCAGTCGGGCTTCCAGCGACATTCCCCGCGCTATCTGATGCCAGCTGATGCGAAAATCGAATTTAATCGCTTTATAAGCTCTCGCTGACATAGCTAACATAGATAACATAGCTAACGCTTCAAGTAATGTTACGTTATTCAGTGCTGCCAGTTCGGGGAGTGTGTGTGTGTGTTTTCTTAAATATGATGTTTTGTAGCGTACGGCGTTCCTAGTTGACAGAAGGAGGCAAAATATGAATGAATGAGAGCTTGTGAAGGAATATTAAGAAATGGAAGATTAAAAAAAATTATTTTGCTATAGGGATTATGGAAATCATGTGAACAGAAATTGAAGGTTTTCTATATTCTCACTGAGACAGCTATTAAGATCTTAATTTTTTGGAGAGCCGTGGCTTGTTTCATAGGTAAGTGTCCGCGTTTTGGAGACACTTGATGGCTTCCCCTTCATCGCGGAAGGGTTGACACGTACCACAGTGCCTGAGGACACATAGCGAAAGACATTAATTTCACTGGCACCCTGAAATATGAAAACTCGAAATTTAGTGAACGTTGCAAATATAAATACAACACGTAAGTCGATAACACAGCACCTTATGTGTACACAAAAATAGTATAATTTGTCAGGGCGACATGTTTCGACCTTATAAGGTCATCCTCAGGCCCCCCAAGAAGACAGATCCAACTCTTGGGTCTGTCTTCTTTATGTACAAAAGTAGTATATTTTGTCAGAGCGAAATGTTTCGACCTTATAAGGTCATCCTCAGGCCCCCTCCCAAAGAAGACAGATCCAACTCTTGAATCTCTCTTCTTTATATACAAAAATAGTATATTTTGTCAGGGCGACATGTTTCGACCTTATAAGGTCATCCTCAAGCCCCCCAAGAAGACAGATCCAACTCTTGGATCTGTCTTCTTTATATACAAAAATAGTATATTTTGTCAGGGCGACATGTTTCGACCTTATAAGATCATCCTAAAGCCCACCAAGAAGACATATCCAAATTTTGTTTGTTTAATGAAAAATAAACAAATCTTGGATCTGTCTTCGTGGACGGCCTGAGGATGACCTTGTAAGGTCGAAACATGTCGCCCTGACAAAATATACTATTTCTGTATACAAATAAAGTGCTGTAGTATTGACTGACGTGTTGTATTTATGTTATGTTATGTTATAACATTCGGGATGGAAAACATCAAACGTTGTGAACCCAACTTAAAAGCTGAGAAAGAAACTTAAGTAATAAGAGCACCTTTCGTCTTAGAATGCTGACAGTTTCTCAGACGTTCACCACAATTTGTGCTTTATGTGGATCAGAAGTTTTATTCCCCATTCACAGCGGACAGCCGCTCGATTATTTTCATAATTTTAAATTTAGAAGAACAAATCAGACCTTCTCCAAGCAAGATCTTCTACTTCTTTAGGCGCAACGTCAGTTCTGTTCTTATTTTCATTTATTTATTTCTTTTTGGTTGTCAATTGGGTGTTGTTACCTCCTGTACGTGTTGTATTCTAATTTGTCTCGCATGTACTGTCGCTAGTTTTAAGTTGTCTTGTGTGTAATTGTTGTTGATTGGCCGTGTGTATTGTTGTAGTTGTTCTTGGTTTCCCTGTGTCTATAAGCAAATGCTGAGACGGTTCCCAAGATTCCAAGTTGCCACTACATGCTTCTCATGTAGCCCTCCAGACTTAAATTCAGTAGTAACCGATTTCATGTTTTGTATACATGTAAAATAACCACTTCCACCGGGTAACAACCCAATTGCAGTTAATAAATATTATTATTATTAATTACTTTTATCGAACTAATTATTCCTCCTTTTTATGTATGGTTCATCTAACATAACTTAAAAATTTCGAAATTAAATTTTTCTTTTACAGTATCAAAAAATGTACATTTTATGTACACAAACACAATCTTATATCGGTGGAAGCTCTACACCAAGATTTAAAACATAATAAAATATAAGAGATTACAAAACTAACTCGTATGTTATGTAGTTCTCTTGCAGCTAGTGTACGACATTTGGTCTCCACAACCTGTGATGAAAATAGTATTCTAAAAGTTAAAAACATTAGAACAAAAGACAGTAACACTTATAAAGGCGTGTTCATTAAATATGGTAAAAAAGTTGTCTTGTGTTGTAATTTTTATTTTTATACAGATATGTAATTTATCTTCGTTCCCTTACGAATGTTATCTCTGTGGTAACGTGTATTGAGTTTTGTGTAATGGTTGACTGTTTTGAGGTTAATGACGCAGAAACTGTAGCGGCGATATAGGATTGTATTTGTGTATATCAAAGGTGCATTTGTTGACGACATGATTGAAGAATTTAATTCAATCAAAACGCACTGAATAAATAATATCAAATTTTCGAGCTTTCGCCGCCGATTTTGTAATTATCGAAGTAAACAATATTTCTTAAATACATGTGCCTGTTTCTACGATTATATCCATTCAAATAGCCTATGGTTAAGACCAAACGTTTATAGCCCTGACGCAATGGTAGTTAACTGGTATCATAACTGTAATATACAGCCCGGAACATGCACTGTTATGCAGTACTTGTGCTGCCACCACCGGAAGTGAAGGGAAGTTACTGTATTTCATGTATTTAACACGGCTTCCGGTAGAGGCAGGAATGTCAATTTTTAACTTCAGCTTGATGTTAAAAACCAATATTTTGAAAAGGAATTAATATCAACAAAGGGGACTGGCATCATTGCTGAATTGTAAGGTTTCTAGAAATGTATATCCTTCCGGTATTTCAGTAGATCATGCTGTACCAAAGAGACATTATCTTATTAATGTATGTAATTTTGAGACAGATGTTTTCTTAGAGATTAGTCCTTTTTATAATAATAATAATAATTATTATTATTATTATCATTAGTGGTGGCGGTGGCGGCTAAATGTGTGCTGCTGCAGATAAAGCTCTTATATCCATGGGTCTTAGACACCTAAACTAAGGTCTAGCAATAGTGGGAGCAAATCTGTAAGAGCATTATTGATCTGCAGGTACAAGGAACCATGTAAGATGAAAACACTACTCGCATTTGACCTGCCGTTTGCAAGCTCTGGCTTGGACAGTTGTTCAAAACGACACAGACTTTATAACGGCAGTTCATTATACGTAACTGCTCTGTCCGCAGAGACACTGTGCGTTCTGCTCCGCTCAGCGCCACGTCTGTCTCATGACAGTCCATCATTCTCATTTTGCAACAGACGAACGCCTTTATGGTACGGCAACTTCTCCGGCTGCAACGTTCTGGGGGGAGAACTAAACGACAGAGTGCAGGCGTTATCGAAGCGAACTTCCATGTTCGTTTAAGTCTCGGTGTACATTTTGCGGTAAATAATTTTCACTAATTAATTAACATCTACAAAACAGAATGCGGCAGCCCACTGTTGTGCCGCAGCTTATCTCATTATGTCAGATTCTACAGGATATTACTACTTTGTTGCAATTCCGTGACCTCATTCCAGGGTTCCAACGAAGTTTGTTTTCACGACAAAGAATTCTCGTTAATGTCAGGCAAAGATTAAGTGTCACTTTCTGATTAACTGAAATATCTTATGAGTACCGAAATCGATTGATGTGTGGCGATTGTGCTGATGCTTGTAGATGGTAGTGCTAATTTTAGGCGAATGTTTGAGGGGAAAAGTATCAACAGTATTTGAGAAGGGGCTAAAAGACATTTATTGTAATGATTTCTTCTGTTTAAAGGTAGGCAATGCGTTTCAGAGGAATGTGAAAGGGGGATATAGGACAATAATATACAGAGTAATTAGAAATAGCGAGTGGGGTGTATGTGCATTGGGAAACAAAGGAAATATATCAAGGGAACTATGAATGTATCTTAAAAATGTTGAGGAAAAGGAGTCTATCTCGTAAAAGAATCTGATCTTAATAAGAGAGGGTCTTATATGTCGTATTTCACACATAACTAAATAAAAACCACATGAAATGTGACATTACTTATATCATGTTTTTCGGAGAAATGATTCGATTTATCGGATGATACATGTACCTGGGGTATCCGAGTGAAATTCACTGACATAATAATGAAGGTTCAATTGCTGGTACAGAAGGATTCTTTCTTTACCTACAGCACACCCCTACAGGCTTTCTTCTTCATCCAATGGATACGGGGGAATTTATATACCAAATTAACCAGTATTTGAACCTGAAATATCACTGCGTATTACACACACATAAAGGGAAATGCGTTGAGATGTCATTTCACCTGGTAATGTAGTGTATAATAGATTTTCATTTGTAATGGTGGGGTAGGTTGCATTGGTAGTTTATAAAACATGGGTGATGAAAAGTATGTACTTTATTGAGCCACGGACAAAAAATAATATATATATTACACACATAATAATTAAGCTTATTATTTTTGCACCATGACCAACAAATGCACAACTATCTCACAAATTATCACACTCCTACATGTTTCGACACTATCATGTCGTCCTCAGGGAGCTTTTAATCAATACCTTGCCAAGTTACACAAGCATTTCAAATGCAGCTGTTGGTAAAACATTTGAAATACTTGTGTAAATTAGTAAGGTACTGATTACACGTTCCCTGAGGCTGACAGGATAGTGTCGAAACATGTAGCATTGTGAAAATTTGTGAAATAATTGTGCGTTTGTTGGTCTTAGTACAAAACAACAAAAGATGTACGGCACGTGTATTAAAATAAACAAACTTACGCTTATTATTTATGTAAATAATCGGTGATTTTTATTGTTCCTGAGTATATTTTCTAGCACTCGGCACTAAATCATTCTTTATCCCACTTTCGTCATTAGTCATCAGCTTGTATGAATAATCAAGATTACGCTGTATGTACTCGTGTAATGGTTTATAAATCTGGTCACATCTATCTCTTCTTTCCCGATGTAAGGCCGAGGCCTGCAGGTGGGAAAGGTGGAGCGGTACCCATAGAACCGATCTAGTGTGGTTTAGTTGGGCACTTGCCGTTCACATGATGCGGGAGATCAGTGTAGTGTAGGGAGTATGGCTATCCGTATACTAAAGACGGAAATCCTGTTATTCCTTAAAACGTGCCTTCTGACTCAAAATATACCGCAGAGAATGCAAACTGTCTTACTTTCAATACATCAACCAACAGTTGCACTTAACAAGTTAAAATTTGTGAAAAATATTAGTCACCTACGAGTGAATTTTAGTCATAAATTGTACTTAATTAGTGCTTTTGTTAGTTGATGTACTAATTAGACGAATGTGTATGGTAAGGATATAAAAATGTTCTTACGTCTTGTTTAGGTGATCAAATGGCGAATACCTATTGGGGTCAAGGTCGTCCTTTGATATGAGAACCACGTACAGTACAAAAATCACATAATTTGTCTTTGTGAAAAAAAAAACTGCAGATTTGTTTTTCACTGTTCAGGCAGGTTAAGGTACCATTGCCATTTACAGGGTTAAATGTTGGAGGCTATTTATACATTGTGATGAGGAGTAAAGATATTATCTACATACTGAGCAACTATTAATGGAACATTTGGTAGTTGTAAATATGAGATTATCATCTATTGCCATTCGCCTGACATATGTGATTTTGCACTGTGTCAAATGAAATTTGAAATATGAGTCATGTAGACTTAAGACCTTACAGTGCTTCATAATAAAACACAAAAAAGGTACGAGAATTACGTTTCTTATAGTATCATTAGAGTGAACACTGAGATCAGCATTCTGTCCTGAGATTGAACACTGCTATAAGAATTCTGTCGTGAGAGTGAACACTGCGATAAGAATTCTGTCGTGGGAGTGAAATCTGAGATCAGAATTCTGTCGTGAGAATGAATACTACAATCAGAATTCTGTCGTGAGAGTAAATACTGAGATCAGAATTCTGTCTTGAGAGTGAATACTGCGATCAGAATTCTGTCGTGAGAGTGCATTCTGCGATCGGAATTATGTCGTGAGAGTGCATACTGCGATCATAATTCTGTCGTGAGAGTGAAAGCGTTCAGAAGTATGTCGTGAGAGTGCATACTGTGATCAGAATTTTGCCGTGTGAGTGAATACTACTATCTGAACTGGTGTCGTGAGAGTGAATACTGATATCTGGGCTGATGTCGTGAGATTGAATACTGCTACCTGAACTGGTGTCGTGTGAGTGAATACTCATATCTGAACTGGTGTCGTGAGTGTGAATAATATCTGAACTGGTGTCATGAGATTGAATACTGCTACCTGAACCAGTGTCGTGTTAGTGAATACTGCTACCTGAACTGGTGTCGTGTGAGTGAATACCGCTATCTAGACTGGTGTCGTGAGATTGAATACTGCAATCCGACGTTTTGAGCCCCGAATTTCAAACTTATCACATTCATTAGTTGATATATGAAGGGTTTCGAAGCAAGAATCTTTCAGCAACGCGCAATAACGGAGCAGCCGACAACTTCATAAGATGCAGCGAGAATCTTTTGAATTTTTCAACGTCAGCTCTCTTGAAGGAAACATGACAGGTGCTGATGGGAAATAAAAGAAGTTATGCATTTGTGACGGCGTGTGCCTTCATGCGGCCCCTCGCCAGACGGTGCTACCAACCAGCAGTAGCGAATATTCTTTACTAAAAAGTAATACAGTCACGTAAAACATGCGGATTTTTGTGGGTGTTAGCCGTAGGTTTTATATTTTGTACCGGTAAATACCCTACTTAATCTGTCTTCCCAAATTATCAAATTAACCCCGTCAGTTTACACAAGTGCTTCACTGCGCTGATATTCTTCCAAATATTTTTATGTAATGGCCATATTCTTCTGTTCATCTCCTGCAAGAAATGCCTTGAAATGTCTCTCACAAATTCTGTTTATAAGCAGACCACCCTTACTCAGTTTAACACCAATCAGGTTGGGATCTTCCTTTTTAGATTCTTGTACCGACTGATGGAATTTTATTGACTGGTAATAGCAGTCCTTTTTGGAAGCAATCCAGTTTTGTTAACCCTTATCCTACTAACGTGGAGAATATGAGGAACTCCTAATAATGACAGCAAATGGCAGATGGGATTTAATTTGGTATTTAAAATGTTAATTACTAAACAAACGAACTGTGTTACGTCTGACACAACCCGCTGTCTATTTAACAGCGGGTTACAAATCAAGTAGTATTATGAACTTATGAGTATTCCATACCGGGTTCTTGTCTGAGATATTCTTGCTGCATGTTCATCCTCTCTGACTAACGAACGAGCTAACTAGATCCACGGAGGAAAGTCCTTCCTGAGATACTAACAGTTCCTCTAATGGTGAAGAAAGTTCCTACATTTTATGAAACTCGGAGTTTCGTTACTGCATTCACAAAGCCACCTGTTCCTATTCTGAGCCAGAGCAATCCACTCCATGCCTCCTCATCCAACGTCTTGAAGATCCAATTTATTATTCTCCCAAATATGCCTAGGTCTCCCACGTGGTCTCCATCAGGTCCCTCCACCAAAACCCTCTTTGCACCTCTCATGTCCTCTGTACATGCTACATGTCCCACTCATCTCATTCTTCTTGATTTGATCACCCCAATAATATTCGGTGAAAAGCACAGATCACAGTTCTCCTTCTTATGTATTCTTTTCCACTCCCTTGTTGTTTTGTCCATCTTAGGCTCAAATATCTTCCCCCTGCGCAGCACACTGCAACATTCTCAGCCAAATCCTATCTCAGCATTCCAATTAAAAGTGTTCTGGCCCTGACATCACATTGTTTTGTATTTAACTATAATCCAAATAGAAACAATTCCAAGTTGAACCCGCTTTTCAGGAGAAGGCTTTAGATAATTCTTCATTAGCCGATAACCAAAGAGTAAGCGAAAGCCCACAGCCGCTGAGCAGTGTTATATTGCAACAAACGTCAACCAGAAACCCAGAACATCGATCGAGTGCGTTCGGATATAGCAATGCAGTTGCGACTGGTCACATCAGCTGACACTTTCTCACACAGTTTGTTAAGTCGTGTGATTTTTTTAAAAGTTTATTTTATCGGCCCTAAAACGGGAATCGCATTTCTATAATAGCATAATATAGACAAATTATCAGTAAGATTTATTCAGGCCTATTTATGTTGAACTGGTTGGATATTATTAATGAATATTAAGTGCATTATTACTGGGATATGAAGAGGCCAGTTTAATTATTTTATGAATAAAATATATATTATTGGAAGTATGAAGTCAACGTCAAAATATTGAGACCAAAATACCAAATCAAAAAGCAAATTATAAGTTATAATGCCTATATTCTTTATGTGCACAATTTGAGTGTTATTAAATTTAAGACCATTACGTTACCTCTTACCATGTTAATCATCGACGTTTTTGAACAATTTATCCCTTATAAGTATACAGATTCTACAGGCCGATACGTTAAAGTTACCTAATATAAGTTCAAAATTTTTCAATTTCACCATTTTTTAGCTCTTGCAGCCCACATAATTTGAGGCATAATATATAAGTATTTGCACACATATGTCCTACAATCATACAAAAATATACATGCCTGATATAAATGATTCATTAGCGTTTGCCATCAATGCGAAACAAAGTATTTCATATACAGCTGCAAAGCTGCTAACATAATATTACTAAAATATCAATAGTTGTATTTTCTTCTCATGTTTGTTAAACGTCCATAATTCGAAGACGTAAATCAAGCAGTAAAGGTGTCACTCCCACTTCAAAAATTAGTCCATCCACCTGGTCATTTCTAGCCACCGTAATGTCCTTTAAAACTTCTACAAAAATTTGTTCATAAGATTACCTACCCTCTGTCTACACGAAACAGCACAGATACACTACGATAGGAAAGACCGTGACAAGCGATAATATTGAACAGTGAAATATCGTGGCTATAGGATACAAAATAAACACTGAGAGGCAATTTAATTGCCTCATAAATAGCCATTATTTTGTTATTACCACCAATCACTTCATGCTTCCCCGCTACATTTCTTGATTTTCCGCTGCACTTTATCATGAACTGTTAACGACACAGACAATGTACGCATGACGTAACATTGAGCTACGTTCTCCTAACCATAGTAGCCGTGGAAAAGTAATAGTAATTATTATTACATATTCTGTGTGTATGTGTGTGTGTGTGTGTGTGTGTGTGTGTGTAGCCTTACTTGTCTAGCATGAAATGCGCTTTCGCACTATTATATTGTCGTCTGTGGACTGTATGGCTGTACCATATTTTTCCACTTTATCTCATAAACGGCACGGTTTTCGGAAAAAAATAAATGACAATGAAACGCGTGTTTTGATTTTCTCTGCGATTTTTTTTTAAATTTCTCCTTCAAAGAAACATTTAGCGAGATAGTATCATATACGAGGGAGAGTCAAATGAAAACCTTAAAGGTTTATATTTATACAAATATAAATATTTAAGTTTTTCATTTGACTCTCCCTCGTGTGTACTCAGGTCGTCGTGTGAAGACCCGTCATTCTGTTCAGATTTTAATAAAAATTAAATTTTAATAATTTTTTTTAATACTGAATAAAATTTTATGAAATTCCTCCCAGTGCCAGCGGAGTTGTTGCGTGCGGACAGACAGACGGACAGACAGAAGGCCGGACGGATAGACAGATAAAGAGGCGTGACGAAGTTAATATTCTCTTTTCGCAGTTGTGCGAACAAGCCGACAGGGGCAACATATTGGTGAATATCCTCCAACATATTGGTGAATATCCTCCAACGGTACACAAAGCATTCGAAAAAAAAAGGAGGTAATCACGACCTTCCTCTATTATTTAATAAGTCTCGAGGCTCATCTTCTAGCAGCTCCAGTAGAACAGTTTCCAGAAAATTACGACAGCGTTGAAGCGTTTTCCCATTAATGTGGCAGGTCCGCGACAATGACACCAGAGTGGCATTAAAATTTTGTCGCTGAAACGGGTTGGCTACTCACGTTTCGGCGTAGTCTGAGGATTGTGACGTGCACGCGTAGGACTGTTGTTATATTTAAAGTATCCCTTACGCGTGTAACATGCTTCTTCTGGTGTTTTGTGTAACTATAGCTCATTCTCCCCGCGTATTTTTCGTGGAAATTTGTACTTTTACGGCAATGGAGGAAGATTGCCTGGAAAAATGTGATTTCCGCAGGCTGTGGTGTAGCTACTGTTGCTTGCTACTAAGTGCTTTGAGGACTGTCGAATGTTAGATCCCCGATTCTTGAGCGATATGGCGTGAGCTTTTGCAGGGCTATCGTTCCACAGCTGCAATTATGGCATATTCAATCTTACACCTTTACAGCAATTATCGCTTTATTTTAAGCAAGTATTCGAAAGGGTTGTTGGACAGGGTCCTTACTTTTTTACATTCAGCGGGAAAATCTCTTATTGAGCAGGCTACACCTTTCCGTCTATCGGATTAACTCCATTAAATTTTAAATTGAATAATATACAATACATGTATAAACACTGCTAGATATTAAGAGACGAGAATGTTGTGTACTAAACAATGGCTTAAATTTCGTATAGCACTTCTTCAGTATAATTGGACTTACTGAAAGATTTAAGTGTGTAGATGCACTAAGGGCTTTATAATTCCATAATCCCTGCTCTGCCTTCAGGAAGAAAGAAAATGAGGAAGAAGGAAGGAAAGAAGGGCGGCGGTGAGTGTTGGGGGAGGTTGAAAACTCCCACATTTTCTTAACGAAATGTATTGCTTCATTAAGCCATGTGTTAAAGGAAGAGACACGTCGGTAGTAACATTGGATACTCGTTAAGTACTGTAGTGAAGGAATGTAGCTTACGGGTTCACCTCTTTACGTATACCATAGTGACTTCCTTGCTCTTGATGTCCTCACCTTCAACTATAAAGATTACACACCTTTTGCCCTTTTTTACCTGAAACTCCTAACATGCCTTTTCTCACTTGACCTCCTGGTGTGAAAAAGTGGCCGGCCTCTTGACATCCTCGACTAAACATCCGACGATGCCTTAGTTCTTGACATATTTAAGCGAAACCCTAAAGACATTTCGCCTCTTCATCCCCCTCACTATAAATACTATCTGTGGACCTTATACTTGAAAAATCTAAAGATCTTAGCTACTCAGTTGAGTCTGTAGATGCACCTTACTCTGACCTCATCATATCAGAATCTGAAGCCACGTTTCTCACGCCAGAGTATGAAAAAGATATAATTCGACTATGTAGAAGCTTCGTATGAGGTGAAATAGATAGTACAAGAAGGCAGCTGCATTTTGAATACTCGCGTTTGCCGTACGGATCCGTACAGCTTTCGTATCGATTCGTAGTATTATTAACTCTTCAGAGCGCGGTGGGTACAGTAGGCACCGTCTGCTCTGACATTCACATCGTCACATTTTGTTCACACGTTGAATCTCTATGTCTTATGTGATCATCAGGTGAGGCAGCAGTAGATTTTCGAAGCATAAATTCTGTTGGTTTGCAAGGTAGGTACTAAGTCTACCGGGAGTTCCGCTTTAGTATCTAGCAGTTGATCAGCTAGCCAAGAAATTGTCCGCGTTTTGTGGAAATTGAATGTCTAGTACTATTTCCACAGCAGTCCGCCTCTTGTCCCTATATTGATCTTCCTGAAGATCCACTTTAGTAACACCACCATCTGTACCAAGGTATTTGAAGTGGTCTCTTTCCTTTTGGTTTCCCTAACAAAATTCCTGTATCCACCTCTCCTGTCTCCCGTACTTGCCACACCCCCTCCCCCCTAATTCTTCTTGATTTGTTCACCCAAATTACACTGAATGAGTACTCTAATAAATCATGAACCAACTCATTATACCGTTTCACGCGATCCCCAGTTATTGTTCCCTTTTAGGCGCATGTATCTTCCTTAACATCATTTCATACACCCTCAGCTGATGTTCCTCCCTCATTGTGACAAACTAGGTATGACAACCATATATGCCAAAAAATTGTGGTATTCTAATATTTACAATTCTATTTTTAGGTAACAAACGGGAAGAAAAGTCATACCATGTGGGCGGTGTGCTCTTGATTGCTTAATTAATACAATTTAACACGTTAACTCTTGCTTCCAAATAGACCGTCTTGAATTAGTTGAAACTTCCTAACATCATGTTCTAAATAGTAAGTGACAAACGTCTGTTAACAAAAGTATTTCGTTGCTATAGACTGCTCTGTGTACGAACTTCAATCAGACAAATTTTCGCCTGTCCAGACCTCACTGTATATTTCGTTTAATTATATTTTTAATGATCGATAATGATGTCCATGGTGATGCCAGATTCAGTGAGAATGTTACAGACCTACGAAACTTTCCTCCTAATCGAATCATAGAATTTATTGAAGTATATAAAGAGTCGGTACACTGACCCATTTTATTCCCGTAATTTACAATGTATGTGTCGAATGCAGAATATAGCATCAGTATGTGACCTATCCCCCACTGATTATATCGGACAGATTTTTCTATATGTGGATTTAAACTTTTTTTTAAAATTTAAACAAGGTTTTGATTGCAATTGACAAGGAATGATACACCGTGATGATTGGTAAGATACGGTTTGTTGTCATTCTTATAAACATATTCAGTAAACAAGTTTTCTTAATTGTTTGGGGGCAAATATTTCTTATTTCGAATAGGGAGAATTACCTCGGGACTTTGGTATGTTGTTTTTAATATCCGCCTCAATGAACGTGATGTTTGTGAAATTTGTAACCTGATGCTTGGCAAGGGTGCTGAATAAC
>Ga0131853_10007388_pt1 | contig 19871 bp, 20 predicted proteins | sample TergutLab28metaG_FD_92764 | JGI IMG/M metagenome (GOLD analysis project Ga0131853, IMG submission 92764) | Labiotermes labralis P1 segment gut microbial communities from Petit-Saut dam, French Guiana - Lab288 P1 (version 2) (version 2) | ecosystem: Host-associated > Arthropoda: Insects >... | reverse complement strand
TATTGGGAAGAGCCAATTCAAACTTGAAGTCAGTTTAAACAATTTTTAAAAGTTTCGCGCTTGCCTCCATTTTGGGAAGCGCCAATTCAAACTTAAAGTTAGGTTAAACAATATTTAAAACTAGCGCGCTGGTACCCATATTGGGAAGCGACAATTCACACTTAAAGTTAGGTTAGATCAATATTAAAAATTGTTCTCATTAAAAATGGCGTACTTGAAACTTAATTTAGCGCTCATTCAAAATAATAGCCGGCGCCAAAATTGTGTTATCCGCCATTTTTTTTTTACGTACTACGTGATTTGTTTACATAATGTGACCTTCGCCACATTTGTTTAAATATCAGAGCTTAAAGTTAGGTTAGATGGCATACAGTCTGGCATAATTAGATCACTCGCCATCTTCGTTAACATACTACTTCATTTGTTTACAAGTCACAGGTGAAGGTTAGGTAAGGCGCCATACTGTCTACCGAAATTAGGTCACCCGGCATATTTATTAGCAACAAGTGACCGCTGGACACAAGTTCGTCCGCCATCTTTGTTTACTTACTACAACATCTGTTTACATATCAGAGAATTAGTTAAGTTAGGCGCCATACAAGCTTGAATATTTAGGTCATCGTCCATGTTTGTTTACACCACGAGACCGCCGGAGGCAATGTCGAGAACCATTTTTTTCATATTACGTCATTTGTTTACATATGAGAATTTAAAGTTTGGTTAGACGCCATACTGTTTGCCGTAATTAGGTCATCCGCCATGTTTGTTTACCTTACGTGACGGTCGGAGGCATGTTCGTCCGCCATATTTGTTTTCATACGACGTCATATGTTTACATATCTTGGGTCAAACTTAACTTAGACGCCGTACTGTTTGCCGAAATTATGTTATCCACCATAATTGCTTACTCCACGTGACCGCCTGTCAAGGTCGACAGCCATCTTTGTTTACATATGACGTCACGAAGTCATTGACCCCGTCGCCATGTTTGTTTACATCACGTGATATGTGACGTCAGAGAATCCCAAGGTTCAAACCTGTCTACTCATCTCTCTTTGTTATTCATTTGTATTCACCAAAGAACTACATATTAATAATAGAATTTTTATTTATTTCCTCTCGCTAATTTTTCGATTTTTCTACTTTATGTCCCTGCTATAAAAATTTTAATATCTTCTTATTTGGTTTTATCTATGTTTAGACCCCTGAAAATGTATGTTTAATTTTACAATTTCTATTGTAATATTGATTGTAATGTGGTATTCCGCATGGTGAAAATCATACAATGCGATATGCTAGAACGAACGTAATTGGTTCTAGAGCCTCGTTCGTATTAGCATCCGTTCGTTCTAGCAATCATTGAAATATATGCTTTTAGGAGCAACCGGTTCCAGGCCCACAGCATAGAGCAAATTTTTCATCAAATTTAGAAGTGTGAATGAAAACAAAATTTTATATACTGTACATGTAAATTAGAAAAGCATAAAGAAACTTTCCTTAGTGAAAACTATGAACAAACTCTCCCTAATAAAATGCACAAACAACCTAATTCAAAAGAAATACATTAATAATCTTTCTTTAGTGAAAACTATAATCGAACACGCCATGCGCACGCGCGTGCTACGTCGGCCGATATTATTCCTCAGTGTCCGTTGTAGCACCTGTGTTGGTTGTAGCAGCCTGATTTTATTGTTAAAAACTGTTCGCTGTAGCATTCGCTCGTTGTAGCATCGTTCGTTGTAACATACCCCACTGTAAATTCTTAATGACTTGTCATTACTTTAGTCTTGCTGTTTACCTTCTACAAAATCCTGATAATGGAATAGATAATTAGTCCGAAACATGTAGCCTGTACCTCCTATAAATTATATGCTTTGTCTGACTGAATACTTATCATTTTTCCTCGACGGGAGTTTTCGATGTTGAATGTAGAAAACAAGCACTGTGTACAGCGATATTGTCAGGAAAAGAAGAGGGACACATTGCAAAAGATTCAGTGTCATTGTATGCAACTATCATTCCCACTTTATAAATTATATTGTGCATTCTGCGCAGCTACAGGTACATCTCAACACGTATAGTGATTAGGTCATGGACTGGAAGACGGGAAAAGTGGTGTGCTATTCCCGATAGAAGAAATGTTTTATTCACTGTTCACAACATCCAGGCTTCCGAGGTTCACCGATGTTGGAGACTCCCTCCTTGCAGTGGTCGTGGCGTGAAGCTAACCACTCACTCTCCTCCGCTTATTGCCAAGGTTAAGAATGAGTGGAGCAATGTCCTCACTTCCCCATACTTTTTCATTGCATGGTGTTTAATCACAGGGACAACTTTCTATTTTACCTTTACCTGTATTCGTAAAGGTAAAGCAAACTTTATTCTGGCCTGGAGAGGCTCTTAGAGCTCCAGTAATTCCAGGCTGCCAGAATTTCTAGACAATCGGCACACGAAGGAGGCGACGTTGTTAGGCATACGCATCGGCCGCCTTTATCCCCAGGAAGATCAAAATCAGAAAATTATGATTAGGAAACAAAGAATAGATATTGATAAATATAGCTTCGTAAACAGGACCATTAAAAGCTGGAACCAATTATACATCTTGTACTGTGAATGCGTTCAACTTAACTGTGGTTGTTTTAACTTGTTTTGTAATGTGTGGGTGTTTTGGTAATATGTACGAGTACACTTGTATTTACTGTGTTTTGTATTGTTTGTACTGTGTTTTTAAATATTTTTTTATGTATACTTATTCATATTTGTTTTTTTAGTACTAGCGTAAGGACTGCTGCCACCGAGTGACAACTCAACTGCAGTTAGTAGTAGTAGTTGTAGATATAGTAATAACAACATTTTGACAGACATAGCTGTCCCAAACACACATAATCACTCGAATACAACAACCGACAAACAAAACAAGTACCAAGAAATGAGGAATGAAATATGTGCTAGGTGGAAGCAAAAGGCAGCACAATTGATCCCGATAGTATTATCATCTACTGCAGTAATTCCAAAGTCACTGTCACAAAGTCTAACAAGTCTTAACCTGCACCCCAATACATACATACAGCTGCAAAAATCTGTAATTCTTGGCACATATTCAGTTGTAATAATCTTTTTAAACACCAAAAACGACCACCGAGCCTAATGCTGTTGATTGCTGCATCCCAGGATAGGTGAAAATTTCCCAGCCGCAGCTGAGAAGTGAGAAATTCGATAATAATAATAATAATACCCTGGTGCTCATTTCTGTTAGAGGCTGATTCGGCCCCAGTGCCTTAATAGGGTCGGAAGGATTGGGTCCATTAAAAATTCCAGCGACTCCATCGGGACCTAAAATGGTACAGAGTTTCTTATATGGAATCTAGTTTTATTTCCAGGTGTTATTTTTGGAGGGTGGACTATATACACATCAAGGTCTCCCAAGCTAGTATTATATATACTTTCTCGGCACCATCGACGCCAAGTTATATGTAACAGTATATCAACACACAGCAGTAAAAAGCAGACGTATCGCATTGCAGCTCTGCACATCTCAACCCCCATGCATCTTCTTCTTGACGGAAAGTCATTAGAATGTTCGGAAGAACCAAAGTAAACGAATAAATTGAAAACGGAATTGAATAAACGAATGGATGTATAACGCCAAATGCAGGAATCGATACATTAAACTTAAACCAAAGCAAAACATGCATCATTTCACAATTCGACTTTTTTAAGGGGTTGCGTGTGGACAACTTTTGCTCAACATTGTGCTGTGTTAGGTGAGCAAGTATTTGACCGATTAATTGTTGATTGCAGATCCAATTTATTAAAAATGCATTGAGCACACAGTTTGGTTTTAAACACTTACACAGTTTTCGAACACTGGCAATACCACTGCTTTTACTTCTTTCTGTTGACAGACCATGCCAGTTAATTTGCTGCTATAAGCTGAGCTGATTTCGTGTTCACTCAAATAACACGTTCAATTATACACATAAAGTTTAATTTATTCTTTTGTCTCTAATACGGTTAGTAGACCGCGAGATTGTGTTACAAGACTACATGCAGTCAATTAGGTTAATTGATCACGTTAAAGGCCCGGTGTGGCCCAAATTTTGGGTAGAGGTATAGCTCTACTCTTCGGTGACCGCGGCACTAGAAGGGGGTGAGTGCTCAGCAGCACGCTCCGGCCGCACTTTACCCCGGGAAAGACCCGGTACCCATTATATAGGAGACCGGTTAGGCCCCAGGGCCGGTCTGGACAGGCGGAAAATCTCGTCACCACCGGGATTCGATCCCGGACCGTCCAGGCCTTAGTCAGTAGCTAAATCGACTGAGCTACCGGGCCCACCCAGTCCATTAGAATGCATCTAATTTTGTATTGCGGGTTTTGTTATACATAAAGTGACAATCTGAGAAAAGAGACGAGAGTTTTACCAGAATTTCAAGTTGCTTCGGGGCAAGCAAATGGCACTATTTTTAGTAAACTTACTACCTGTATGGTTGCATTGCCGGTACAGTGTGATACTGGCCATAGACAACGGTCGGGCAGAGATGGTTTACAGAAATAGAGAAAGGTGTTTGTGGGCAGAGAGGGTGAGACCTTGGTGGCAAGTTGGTTGTTACCAGTACCAACAATTCAGAATCTGATGGATCGTGTATTTTGCCTGCTACTGCTCAACAAATAGCAGTTACATGAAAATGCTTGTTTTACGACGAGACCGAGGCATATAAGTTCAAAGTGAGTTGGGATTCTATCATTTCTCGAAAATACCTGCTAATTTCGAGATACATATTCATAATATCCATGCGTTACAGGCACGCATTACAGTACACAGAAAACACTGCAAGGAGTGGTAAAAATTTTTTGTTCGTATTTATTTTACTCACCAATACCGCCGTGGAAGTGATGAGGTATGTACGCAAAATTGTAGTCAGAAACCTAAACTAATGGGGTAACTGGGGAGCAATAGGAGTAGAATAAATAAACGCCGTGCAGAAGCTAGTAGCCGCATAGATAATTAAGAAATTCCTCGAATTTTAGAGAACCCGAAGTTTCGTTATGGTCAGAATATTATTCAACAAATGCACACATGAATACGGACTCCAACATATTTCAGCACAGGGGTGCCATCAACAGGGGGTTACTAGAACAAAGGTGTACAAGCCAACCTGCCTAAATATATTTTGCTCATTCTTATAACCACAATTGAAAAGTTTGATTCTTAAAATGCAAAACAATTTATTGTTGAAATCTCGGTGTCGAAACATGATGCAGTTTATGTGTGTCAAGTGTGTTTTACCACGAAGTGCATATGTTGACAATATGTTTATTACAAGAACATGCACGGTATAAAAAACACAAAATTTCGTTACAGCATTCACAACCAGCCACTTGCCCGCAATCTGAACTATGATCTCCCACTTTCTTTCTTTGATATACATTTTAGTATTATTTTCCCATATACGCCTGGATTTCCGATGACTTTTTTTTCATGTTAATTACTGATGGCGTGCATTAATACGGTCCGTTCCAATTACAAATACACAATACTCCCTCTAACATATTTGAAATATTTTACATTGATTTCAAAATCATGGGTGCACGTGAGTACAAGGAATGCATACGTGACATACACTCCCTTATTAAAATACACGGTATTTTTTTGCGTCTTCTGTGTGATTCATATTATTGAAACAGGAATGGAAATAAATAGCCAAAATAGTTTTGCAGCCCTGAGTTGTAGACGATTTATACTGTCTTGATAGCGATTCATTACCTCAGATAATTGGCCACAATGGCTACTATTTTAACTAATTAACTAAGTAAGTAACTAAATAATTATATGAGGCAGAGTCCTTCTAATGCAGCTAACCGGTTCTCAGCTAGTCAAGAAATTCACAGCATTTTATGGAACCGAAATTTCATTACCGCATTCACATGTGCCCGCCACCTGTCCCTATCCGAAGCCTGATGAACCCATTCTATGGCTCCCCATTCCACTTCTTGAAGATCCATCTTAATATTATCCTCCCATCTACGCCTGGGTCTTAAATGTGCTCTCTATCACTCAGGTTTCCCCACCAAAACCATGTATGCACCTCTCCTCTCCCCGATAAGTGCTACATAACCCGTCCATCCCATGTTTCTCGATTTAATCACCGCTACACATTTAACTGCATACATTAACGAAATATTATGTTTTGGAATGTAGATGGATTAGAATGGCTTCAGACAAAACCCACCATCAGGGTCTATGGCCATGAAAATGAACTGCCTCACTCAGCACCCGCAAAGTATAAAATGGCCGTCTGCGAATAACTCAATTCTCACACTTCAGAACGAATCGTTTTCATATGCTTACTTAGCTAACGATAGCCGGTTTTATATGATGTAATGAAGACAGTTCAAGTCACCTACTTACAGCGCTTGATAAAAGAAATCAGACTGTAACGAAGTGCGAATATATTCTATCAAAGAATGTGTGAATGTCTTCTTTAGAAACACATAGATATGTTCAGTAAAATGTTAGTTAAGTGACCCGTAAACCTGTATAATTTCGGCTTGGGTATCCTTAGGATATAATTATACAGCCTTGCATTAACAACAACCGGCTCTTTAGTCTTTTACTTAACTGGCTATTTAATTTTTTATGTGACACAATACACGAAATAAGTCATATTAGAACTGTACATCTGTATTCCTAACGAGATATCTCGCTAGTCTCGCTTACATACCCATCGTCCGGAATTATGTTTCAGAGGATGTGTGAAAGAAGCTTTCCGCAATATCTCCGTAAAGTTCAAGCTAATTACTGTTCGTTTCTTAAGGCAGACATTATAAGTTTTCGTAAAAATATGGAGCATAATAACGGTAGAAAGTTTCTTAAACAAAACCATAGTGTCAGTGATAAAACTCAATTATTTGCTGCAAGATATCTCCCCTGTTTCACAACTGACCTTCATTTTCGAACGTGAATATTTTTATTGCGCTAGCCTTTCCAGACGTTTCTTTTTTCCCGTGTTATGTTTCAGTACATGACGTCAAAACAATACGATCAGGCCACTAACAAGTCAGTTAATTATTTACAAAACTTGTGTAATAAGTTAAAAAATCAAACTGAATTGATAATAAAGTTCAAGTGTTTTCCAATTAGTCTGGATATTACGTCTACCCAACAGACTCAAATATTTTTCTCCCCAATTATTCAAATTTTAAAACAGTAATAACAAGAACATCATTGGGGAAATTTTTAACGTTCTCTTCATGAATTTTATATACTAAAGACACTTCTTTCTCGTTTAAATTTCATTTCCATGATAGCCAATTGAAATGTGACTAATTATTGACAGCACATGTGAACGTTTCATTGCTGCTATTTTACTAACAAAAAATGGAGATGAAGTAAAGTTCGTATGTAAAATGAGGTACCTGAACTAAAATATGACTTATGGTACGTTTTTAAAAAAGCCGAATTTCTCAAGTTAACTTTCTGGTGCCGGAATTTTTTTTAAATTTTAGCACACCCTGTATATAAAATGTGAATGATACAGGACCAAATATGTTAGAATTATGAAACAAACTGCATTTTGAAGAGCAAGAAACGGAGAGTGTATAACGTGTTAAAAATATTCAGTACCTATATTTGTTGAATAAATATGAGTAGTAAACAAGGCGGTTTGGACCACATTATGAAAAAGGATTGGCGTTCGACTTGTTTTACTAGGTACGTTATCAGGGTGGCAGGCGCCGTCCAGCTTGGTATCGTGGTCCTTCCGTTGCCCTCTTTACGCTCAGGGACGTCGAGAGGTCCGTGCAAGAAGGTCGTAAGTCCTGACAGGTGGGCAAGAAGGTCCTAAGAACAGTCCCGGCACTACTCTTTATTTTGCTGCACATTATTAAAAAGGATTGGCTTACGACTTTTGTTCCTAAGTATTTTATCACGGTGACATGGCAACGTACACCAGTGGTTGTGATTGAAAGAGGCCGGTGTGTGGTACTCGAGATCCTCTAGGTTATAGATCGGCCGTCCCATCAGTACTGCGAGGAATGTACATTACGAGACGCCGTAAGCTTAAATGTGCACGAACCCTGCCACGGCTTCGGTAATGACCGTGTGTTATTCTTTATATTCGATATGTCCATCGGCAAAATTTAGGCCGTTCTATGACGAGCCATGAACCGCTATCTTGTAGAGGCTCTTGAAACGGAGCGTTTCGGACGCGGCGGCGCTCACCTCTCACAGTTCCTTGACGACCGTCTCATTCTGCAGTCCCCGCATGAACTCGTATTCAATCACGACATCCGTACTTCCTCCTCCAGCCATGTTACAGTAGGAAGGATAAGATTCGGTAAAAGTCCCTATCTTTTATAGGCAGCTGCTGCAGCATTGAACCAAGCCGCCACGCGACATCTAGGCCCCGAATTCGGTAGTGAAAATTCGCTCCACCTGCTGGTCTGCTGCTTATTTTCAAACATCGAAAAGCGAGATGAATTGTTTCGATGTGTATCCCCGATCCATGTAGAGGGCCAATAAACAACAGAACTTGCGACAGACATCCTTCGTCAGGCCTTGCAGCTGTCGTTCATTTAAGTCCCAAGTCTTCTAGTTGCGTTTAATGAAAGTCTGGATTGAGGGTAGGAGCGGTACGATGCCATACGATTCAAAGTAGTAAGCACTCGTAAATTTGGGTCGGAAGTGCACGGCTAGGCCGTGTGAAACTCTCTCTGTGTGGGGCTCGACATTGATGATGACGACGGAGGTATGAGCGATTGATTGTTGTAGGAGATCAGAGGGGAAAACGTAAAGAATGAGTTGACGTCACGCAGTGTACACAGTATTTGGACAGTGTCCGTTTCGTTTTTAGATGTTGGTCGTGATGGTACGTACAAAATCTACGAGGACTGAATTGTCCAATTCTAGGTAGAAGAGACACGTGATCGCCTCGGGCAATGGCTTATTGAATTTCAATTCGATTCTGATATTGCCTTTCTCAGTGTTGGACGTACGAAACTCCGACGCACCCTATCAGGTGTGAGGTCAAAGTGTAACATAAATAATATAATATTCATATCGTGTGTTTTCTGCAGTCCCGATTTCGAATGATGTAAGCCGGACGCCACGAAAAGCGTCCTGTAGCCCATGACGGACGTTTTTACACTATCAGTGCTCAGAGATATGCCCTCCTTAGGGAACCGCTTCCCGTCCACAAATAGCGAAAAATCGCCGATGTCGTAATGTTGAAATTGGTACGGTTTGGTATCCAGTGAACCGATAAATTCAGTGTTCTTAACCATGGTGAACAAAAGACGTTCCGGAATGGATCTAAGATGGCGTTGCCGATTGACAAGGATTTTGATCCGGCCAAGAATGTGAACGTCAGAAGTTCGACTCTCGTCAGGTTATACCGCGCGAGAATCCCCTTGCTCAGTGTCGAATTGTGAACCAAGAATATGGCTGGGTTTGGTCTTACGGGTCTGACCAGTAATTGGGCGTCCACAAATTTCAAAACTGTTTTTGAATCGACACTCTTATTCATCAGTTAGAAGCTCGGTCGGGCCTTTGTTACTCTGACCTGCAACCTGATACGCGGTTGTAAATAAAGGTGCAAGTTACATATGTCACTATATGATCGACCAAAAACCTGGAATTGCCTACTTGAACAGAGATTGGGGGAAAATTTTGGTCACGATCATGAGGCCGGTAAAGTTCACATCCTTTCCCGAAACCTAGATAAATTTACCCCGGACGTAGAGTTTGATATCGAAATCTATCTACGTGTCGTTATCGGCAGGTTTAAAAAATTCCAAATCGTTTTGGTTGACGGAGGCGATGGGTTTGTAAGCGGTTTCTAACGTTCCGAGCACAGGTATCTGTACGGGCCTGTTCGCGAAAATGTGAAACTCGCTACTAACGGACGCTATCTCCGCCACGCCAGACATGGTAGCTGCTGAAAAGTCACTGAAGTAAACTAGGAGTGATGTGCATTTTTATTATTTTTCTCCAGGCACGCTTCATTCCTTTGATGGTTCTGGCCATCGTACCTGCCTCCGCCGCCGCCGTTTGACTGGGGACGCGTTTACTTCCACGGCCTCGCAATTTGCCAAAAAGTTTGGGCGAATTCATTAATGTGTTTAGAGACTACATCTCCTGAACTCACATCCTCGGATTACTTGCGTTCTGCGATATCAGAGAGGTTCTTGCCAGCGGTACGTAACGTCTCGCGGGCCACGGCTTTGTTCCCGCTCTGCAAGAGTGGGCGAACCGAGCGCAAGACCGTGCCGAAAAAATTGCCGATCCCGTGTCCTCGCTGAAGGTAGAGCGAAGCGGAGTAGACGGACTGAGTCGCGGAGTATTAAACCACGACACGCCTCATTGAGGTTGTACATTTCTAATGGATACATCGTTATAAATGTCCTATTACAGTTCGCGACGCCTGGGTTTTATACATTTTTTCACCCTTCTAATTCTTTCGAAAATGAAGCACCACATTGTGGGCTTCGTGCTGTCCTCGAAGGGGGTGTGGAGCCCCTCGGTCGTCAGGAACTCGATTCGGACATCCTGATACCTCTGCTGCTCGACGGGCACATAATACACATTTTGAAACTCGTGCTGACAGGGTGATGAGGATGATGATGATGAGAAGACGAACGTCCGCATGCTGCGGACGGTGCTGTCGGCCACAAACTGCGGCGATATCAGGTTACAGTATGTTACAACGGTGTCGTCTTGCTCCATGTGTGGCGAGGAGGAACACGAAATTTCACACAGCCCCATTTCCCAATTGGAGGTCGAAACCAGGTCCACGTCTTGCGCCAGTTTCACCGTGAAATCGGGGTGCGTATTCATTTCATACATGTCTCACGAGGCGTTGTTGAACAGAGTGACGTAAAAGTGGTTCATTGTCGCCCTATTTTTTCAGATAATCTTCAAGCTACTTTCAGGCACCCATGAGTCGATGTCCTAACTGTAACCTCACCAGCGGACTAGACAATCACATCCTACCTCGTCTAACCCTCTTGTCCAATATTTTATCTATTTTATAAACGGTCAGTTCCTTTATCCGTGCAGGGGTCAGTTCCTCGTGAAAAAACAGGCCGACTATGCGCGTACCGTTTAAATCCTCGAGTTCGTAGACGGCTCGCGGCCTCCTCTCAATCACTTTGGCGACCCTGAATGTCTCGGTGCTGAAATTCTGTTAGGCAGGCTTGGCAAATCTAATCTTTTCATTGTTGATGCCCACGTCCTGCCCCATACGAAACGTCGCTGCTTTCGCGACCTGAACGCGCCCCCGTATCCGGGCCTCCATTCTCTTCCATATCGCAAGCACGTCCGAATCGCTAATTCGCGAGGGCGCCATGCCAGTCTCAAGTGAACCGTGTCGTTTTAGGCCTTGACAAATTTAGGCAGAATATCGATATATCTGTAGGTATTTTTATATGTAAAATATTTGTGGAGTCTTTCGCGAATCGTGCCTTGCACACTTTCCACGACTGCACATTTCAAGTCGGGGTTTCTACAAACTTGAATAAGAATGTCCCCTTCGTCCCGTAAAATGCCCTGAAAATGTTTATTTACAAATTCCTTGCCCTTTTCATTTCTTGCCCACACGGGACGTCGTCGTTCGAATATTTAGGGTCATCGAATATGGACAGAAACGCCGAGGCGACGGAAGGCCCACTCTTTGTCTTTATAGGGATCATATATAGAAATTTCGAGGTACATCTGTAAACGAAAGAATGTAATTGTGATTATCGTTGTATTTTGCGTAGGCCTGTACATCCAGCAGATCACGATATCCACGGTATTGCGAAACGCTTCCTCACATGTGTATGAAACGTATAGGCATCCTGTTTCTGTAACCAGGCTCTGATGTCGTCGACAGTCTTCTTCTTCTTCTTCGGCGTTGGTTTACCTTTCTTCTTCTTCTTCGCCGTCATCGTCTCCGTGGCCGTCCGAAGCTCAGGGTCGAGAAGGCCGAGAGTCTGGCGGGGTCTTAATATAATCTGCTAGTAGTAGCAGCAGGCATTTTTAATACTTTATGCACATACGACGTAACGCGTATTCGACACACCGTCCCTTCGGTTTCGCAAAGAGAGGCGCAATGACGACGCGAAATATCTATCCTTATGTTATTTTAATTTTATCGCTAGGCTGATATTTGTTGAAAAGGGCGTTAGCCATTTTCAATATTTTTTATACGTCTTTAGATTAGACTTGTTGATAACTTCCGTATTCACGTTCTTACGAGTCAATAGTTCCCATAACCCCTCCGTCCCTCTGAACGCGGTTCCCTTAATTGTGAAATTGTCATCGGTATCTATTAACACCTGAGAATCACCTAACATTAAATGCTTGCCATTCTTACGGGTACCGTATTTCGTGTCGAGAAAACGTCTCCCCCTCCCCATGTAAGGGCGACTAGCTACGGTTCCGACATTTTCTTTTTTACCGTACGTCTCCTCCTCCTTCTCCTCCTTCTCCTCCTTCTCCTCCTCCTCATCATCATCATCATTATCAATTCAGGGAATAAATCCTTGTATAGGGATCTCGTAAACGATCTCTTTGATGTCGAAGGAATTGGCGAAGAAGACCTCTCACGCCGCGTCTTGGGCGTTTTCGCCGTCTCAACGTTAGGGAGAATCAATTGTTTTGCTAGCTCATGCTCAGGGGAAGGGGAGTAGGTCACCCCGTTTGACGTTAACGTCGTGTCAGGCATTACCTGTTTTAGGAATTCCGAGTACGCTTTCTTCTGTGTCTTCCTTTTGATATCGACCCTGCGAATCTTGTGGCGCATCTTAACCCACTCCTCATACGGACGGTGTTGTTTATGTTTGCTCCTTGTACTACTTCGTTTCCGCTCGCTAGGAGAGGGGTGATGTTGGTTCCGTTTGTCCCTACTAGTATGGTCATGATCGGCTGGGACGAGGTACATCATAAATGACATTTTTTATCGAGACCCTCTTAAAATGAGGCTGGCGATCGTTGGCAGAATGGCATCCAGGAGGGTCAGCAGAAACCCCCGCGCTGAAGTACGAGTCTCTTTTCGCCCGAGATTGGCACGTGCTTATCGGCGACCTGGCGAAGCGCGGGCTTGTTTTTTGCAGCTTGCGCGTGTTACAACCTTACAATTTTATATTGCCGTTCTATACTTTCAACACACATTCCCTCATACAATTCACCAGTTCTTTGTTACAATTGGTCATTAGAGCTTTACGCAATCTCGGTTCCGCTGTCTTGAGCACGTGAAGGGCGTGATAATTTGAACTCACCCGCTTGATCGCCTACTTTGGGGTAGACGAACGGCGGATATTCTGTCGGGAATGTGTTGGTTCGAAACAGGAGACCGTCATTCGTATCTTGTGTCAGATCCAAGTTGAGGTAAACTCGAGGTCGTTGTGTCGCATTCAGGTACGCGTTATACAACCTTAGTCTATCTTCGGGATACACCTGTTGGGCCAATTACATAAACTGCTTCTTATCTCTGACGTTCTTCAACGCGAAAAGACAATGAGCATTTTGCGATATATATCTCGACATTAGCGGCCCTAATAAAAGAGATTTTGCTTAATGAAAATTACGCTGATATTCATGTGATGCTGCCTCTCGTAAACAAGTCACACACTTGCTTGGAATTAACGTTGTTTAGCAGATCGTCTGGGGTCACGAGGCACGGTTGGCCACCATACTACTAAAATTCTTCGTGACGTCCTCGTGATATGTGGTGTTTGCAGGCAACTCCTGATGCGTCGGAACAATGGTCTTCTCTCTATAACACCAGATTATACCGCCACCGAATTCTCGTTCGGTGCAGAGGGCGTCGATCTTCTTTGGCAGACGTATGCAAAATGGCGTTTTGCCCTAACCACTAGTTCCGCTCACTATACACGAAAACGGATGCTTGAATTTAAGATCATCACTCATGCATCGTAAGGCTATGACACGACTCTGCACAACTCACCCTCCCCTATTTACACCAAAACGGGAGGGACGTATCTAATCGCCGCCTATTGAAGAATTAAATTATGTAAACCATATCTTCTTGTTCGGTGACTATATATATGATTCCTCCTCTCCCCTTGCGTTTAATTTTCTTTCGGTTTGTACGTTCACCACAGTAGGTTCATCCCCATTGTTCTCTCTCAAATTCATATCCATGATTACTCCTAAATTGACCATTCGCAAGGCGTTTGTAATTCAAGATTATGCCCCGACTTTACAGACGGTTCGACCGTCCCCGGTCACAGTATCGAGCACCCTGTTCATGTAGTTCTTTGCCGAGCTCTCACAAATTCCGAAATGTTTTCTGAGGGACGCAATTCGAAAGTCGTGTCTCCCAATTTGTCCGCGGTTTCAATCAGCTCGTGTTCTTCCCTCGGCTGAATATAAATCACCGGGTGCGACACACAATAAATTGCGTTCTCTCGCATACTGTCGATATAGCGATACAGATATACCCTAACTCCCGCGGTGACGTAAGCTCCTATTACCTCGTTCGTATGACGCAAACTGTGCACGTGTTTCTCTGCCCTGTACTTACACGAGATCCAGAATACGTCATCGTTTGCAAATACGAGGTTCCCCATTACCTCGACCCCGGGCGTGGCTAGGAATCAATACAGTTCTTTGGGCTGCGTGATTACTCTAGTCTGCGTCCTATCGCTCCTCTCCGTCAATTTCTCCCAAATGGAGTTGCGACAGAGTTTGGCCAGACCCCGTTTGGCAGCATTATACCGGATTGTTTCCTTCTCTAGCTGTATGCCTTCACCGTGCCAGAACGATTCCACATACCGCTCCACGTCCTCGGGGCTTCGGACCCAGCCGGGATAACCGTTCGCCTCAGTTTTCAATTTCAACAACTTATTTACGTAGTCGACGTATACTTATCCCACGCCTGTTTCGGGTTTGTACTTAGACACCTAATACTCGTACACCTCATATATCTCGAGTATTCGGTAGCCGTTTTCGACAGCCAACATCAACTAGTTCATGACCCACGTACCGGTAAGGGCACGATCCTCATCTCGTGTATGTACACATTTTTCACTTGAAAAGGAGGAGGAGGTGAGGACGCACGTTCTATACAGCCAAAACGTGAGGTTATTATTACATCTGAAGTGCAGGACTTCGTAATGCAACTTCTCTGGTGGAATGATCGAACATTTGATCAGGCCTTACATATGTAGGCATGCTTCCTTGTCCTTAAACACATTTCCTACGTGAATGACCGGATGACACATGGGGAACTTGAAATACTTACATATATAAGGGAAGAAGCTCGTGACTTCAACATATTGAATGGTCTCATTTTCCCGTGCCTTGTAGTGTAGAAGCATTGCATCATTTTGTCCACCGTATATAGCTTCACGGGTAAACAACGGACTCTGTTGTACTATGGGATGCGCAAGCAGTTTCGGCCTCGCTATACCTGCTTCGTCAAACTCACATTCCCATTGGAAATTGACCAGGTATCCCGCTCGCGTTATCTGCTCGAGACTCGAAGTCGTTCGCTCATAGCTTTCCGATAGTGTATGTACCCAGTCATGGTGGTGACGTCACGGAACGGCTGGCAAATATGGCCGTGAAAATAACAACCAAAGAAATCGTAGATTATACGGGTCTCAGGGAAATAACCATCTATATTGAAGCGGGGCAAATCGGGCATCCTGTACTCGCGACCGTTGAGACCGTGCATTATCTTCACCCCTTCCGTCTGTTATATCTGTGCCTTCTTACTGCAGTTTTTATTAGAAGTGTACCCTCCGGTCAGTATGGTTCCTAAAGAGTCAGGCTTTAGGAATCGTTTACGCAAAACCTTATTGCAAGCCAACGCGATGGATATTGACTCGAGAAATTATGCTGTATTCATTGTGTGCATAGACTCGTGCCTAAAATTCGGTAAGCCTCTCTTAAGACTGTGACGTCATTTTGGCTGTATTTTTCAAGCACGCGCCTGTTGTCGAAAAGCTCCGATTTCGGGCTGTCGTACCACGCGAGAATCTCGCTCCTCTCCTCCTCACCCATCTCATTCACACCATGACACGTAACGTCGCGGATGGGACATACGTAGTCTAGGTTTCCCTCAGTATTGAAATCGTTTGTGCACCACGATTTGGAGGTCGTTAGACCGTAGGCCTCTGGCAGATTACCCAGGGGAAACGGGAGAAAGGACACGCTGTCCAGAAAGATGAAGTGCTCCGTCTTCATGCACATTATCTTCAGACGGTTCATATTCATTTCCGGTTTCCATTATCGTAAGATCGCTCTTTTCAAGATGAAATGAATGTCCAAAGCATTGGCGTTGTGTGCTACAGCGACTATCTTAAGGGCCCAGAGACGTGATTCGCGTAGATATGAAAGCAGCTACCCGACAGGATCTTGTCAGAATGAGTCCTTCTTCCTACCGCATCGCACGCAGTCTCCTCCGTCTTCCACGTCCTCGCAACGCGAACAAAATTTTTGCACGCTGACGAGATTACGTACGTGTAACTTAGCCTTGTCCGTTTACTCTGTATTTTGGGTAGTCTCGAAATCGTAAAAGACGTATAGTACACTATTACTTGCGGAGGGTAACGCGTACTTCAGCGGTCTCATATAGCACAGGTGATGCACGTATTTGTTCTGCTTACACTTATCGCAGAACGTCTTGTTGCAGCGTGCTTATCGCGCATAACGACTAATCCACACGTCGCGCATCAGTGCTTTCGTTCGCACACGGAACGCTTCTGTTTAGTGCTCTGTTTGTTGATATCGTACGATTGTGATTTCTAAAGTGTCTATCGCTTTCGAAACAGTGGATTTGAACGTTTGAGAATGCGCACGGAGGGCTGGAAATGAGGTCGCTACACGTCCGGTCGCAGACTTGCGAGACGTCGCTTGTACAAGCTTTTTTGCACCCTTTACACACGTCCTTATTAGCCATGGCATCGGTAACATTAGCGATCACACGACAGTGCCTTTCGACTTCGTCATAAAGTATATTAAGTCCTTTAGGGAAGTCTACATGCCCTTCAAAGATGATGGTATTGCAGTTCAGACCGTGGTAGACAACTATCTTATACGCCCGAAAGTGTTCCTGAAATCTGACTAGTTCGGGAACCCCGCACCGTTAGACAGATCGAAACCGGTCGTCTCGAGTAAGGTTTGGATTACGTGACGTATCTTCCGGCCTTGTCGATACGCCTCATAATTCGGGTCCTCATCTACCTTTGCAATCGCTATTATAAGAGCGTATGCCAAGCAGTTGTCCTCTGTCTTCACCTCTACGATACTTGTCTTGAGTTGCGCCATTATGGAGAGCTGTCTGGCCCTCATCTTAATTCCACGTTTAACAAAACCGACGGGCATCTTGACCGAATGCACGGTAACGATTAACGTGTCCAAGGCGTTGAATCATATCACGTCTGCGGATATCTGATTTTCCGTCTGAAACTGATTCCGATCTGTTTGTCACTTTGGTTCACCTGATTGTGAATTATTATTCCCACCATATCACTATCGTCTACAACGCGTGACGCGTGCTCAAAGTGATCGTTTACACTGACTACGAAATTTGCTAAGGGATTAAAATTATCCGAAGGTGTTATTAAACAAGCAGAAAGCTGCCTTCCTACGACATTGTACCGCCCGTACACTCTCGTATTCGCGTCCGTTATCTCGATTCTGCGAGCCATGATTTTTTTCTCTCTCTCACTCTACAATAAGATGCGCAAATATTTCAGTTTCCCACATACAAACACATGTATCACTTACCGCAACTGTAGTCAGAATTTTAATACTTACGATTCCCCCAGCCTAGGGAGTACACCACACTGTTGTTGTCACGTACATGCGAGCTCCTATTTATTGCTGATGGATTCTGACGTCATGTTCTCTGTTTCAGACGCTGTTTACCGAAACCGTCACCCGCGTGCGCAACGTTGGCAGGAAATGTGCGAGAAGGAGGACAATATTTTTAACAGCCACGAATTTCGCATTTTCTGGGCACCCAGCGAACTTCCTCTTGACTTCCTACTGGGGGATCGTCACGCCAGTCTCCGGTTACAATCTCCTGCCAACTGCAACGGGAAACAGGACTTCACCCAACCTTCTCCAAAGCCTGTCGTGGAGGAGGAGGAAGAGGAGGAGGACGAGGAAATCATACGAATATCATGGAAACAAATCCTACAACTATTAACAAAATGGGATCCATTAATCCATTATTCAGCATGTTTAAGCCAATTGGAATTGGATATGAACGTTACCACGACAGTTCACAAAATACTGGCCATGCGTCTACCCGAACAAAACATTCTGAAAACCTAAGGGAAATCTTGCTAGCAGCGGATGACATCCATAGCACACATTTGCAACAACCATACAAGGTTATAATACGCTATGTATTGAGTAATGTTAAATTATTAAGGAAATCCTATCCTTGCTTGCTGTGCTTAACGTTTTACACCATCTGAAATACTGGCACATGACGTGTGTCGCCGAAATTTCACGGACCTCAGGATCGTCATCTTCCTCCCATTCAGGGAGCTGAAGAGGACAAATGGCATCGTACCCAACCATACCGTTGCCACTTCTCCTTCTCCTCTTTCTCCGACGTCTGAAATGTTGTATTGTCGCATTAATACTTTAAAGACCAGTCGATGTGTATTTTATTCCTTTCGGACTATTGACACATAATACAGCACAGTTTTTATTCTTTTACCCTTACGCCTGTTTTGCTCGCACATTACATCCCTTTGCCTCTACTGCTCCACTACTACGTCAAGGTCTACATGGCTGACCTGGTCACTGTCACCATCTCTACGGCGGCGGCGGCGGCGGCGCTCTTCTCCTACCTACACATATCCGTAATACGTATTAGGGGGCGTAGGGCGGGCTATGCCTTTACCACGTTCAACACGGAAGGAGCCTTACATAATCTACGGAGAGAGGGGGCATGCCTCTACCAATCCCCACGGCCCGATGAAGTTAAACATGGACGGAGCCTAACGCCATACTCTTCTGACTACACGACAGCACTGGGCGGTACTTAGGACCTTTTTACAGGAACCCTAGGTGAAGGGCATAACGATACCAAACTGAACGGCGGCTTAAAACACTGATAATATACCTCGGAAAATCCCGATCCTTTTTATATCATGAGGGTTACGTGTGGCAACGGTGTGACCGCAATACCAAGCTAGACGAGGGCAACACGAAGCTGAAGATTGAGATGGGCCCGGACCGTACTTAGGACCTTCCTGCACTATCCACATCCCTTGCCTACTTAAACACCTGGGAGCACTTACGACCTGCTTGCACGAGGTCCCCGGACTGACCGGGGCGTAGGTAGGGCTACGGAGTAACTGCAATACCAAACTGAACGGCGGCTCCCACCCTGATAAAATACCTTGGAACAAAAGTCGAAAGCCGATCCTTTTTATTATTGTAGACTAAAGAAATAGTATTGCCTTTACTGTACTTAGGACCTTCTTACCCACCATGCGGGACTCACGACTTTCTTTCACGGACGCCTGGACAGGCCGAGGTTTAGGAAGGGTAACGGATGAAACACAATACCAAACTGAACGACGGCTGCCAACGTGATAAAATACGTAGGAACAAAAGTCGAAAGCCAATCCTTTTTAATAATGTGCAGCTAAAGAAAGAGTAGTGCCAGGACTGTACTTAGGACCTTCTTGCCCACGTGGCAGGACTTACGACCTTCTTGCACGGACCTGTCGGCGTCACGGGGCGTAGCGAGGGCAACGGAGGGACCGCGATACCCAGCTTGACGGCGGCTGCCACCCTGATGAAGAATCTAGTAAAACAAGTCGAAAGCCGATCTTTTTTAATAATGTGGGCCAGAGCGCCCTGATTACTACTAATATATAAAATGCAACTGTTATAGGT
>Ga0131853_10007387_pt1 | contig 19873 bp, 9 predicted proteins | sample TergutLab28metaG_FD_92764 | JGI IMG/M metagenome (GOLD analysis project Ga0131853, IMG submission 92764) | Labiotermes labralis P1 segment gut microbial communities from Petit-Saut dam, French Guiana - Lab288 P1 (version 2) (version 2) | ecosystem: Host-associated > Arthropoda: Insects >... | reverse complement strand
TCACAAACACAGGTACAAATCGTGAAGTACAGTAAATATTGGCACGTGTCAAAAAATTCACGCGTACACGGCAAAATGTGAAGCGTATCTGATAAATTTACACCGCATGGGTATTCATTTTTTGAAATTAAGCACACAAACAGATTCGTAAACTTGCTCAGTAATAACTTGTGATCCAGCGCGCGCGCGCACTCACTCACACACACACACACGCGCGCGCGCGCGCGCATGCCCACGCGCACTCACACGCACGCACACCTACGTAAACTACATCAGCCTTCTAAAGCCTACTCGTTGCGTGCTCGAAGAGATTTTACACTTAAGAATTAAAAATTTCCTCCTCTGTTTTTATGTGTTTTGTATTTATCTCAGAGCAAACGCTACTTCTGCCCCATATGACATAAACTGATTGTGATGTTTTGCTGACCGTGCAATTCAGTCCTCTCTCAACCTGTGCACCAGACGGCCACCTACAGAGTGTGATGATAACCAGCTGCTGTATAATACAATTTTTACCTCCTGATGATGAGCACATAGTACTCGAAACATGTAGAGGCATGAAATAAACTTATTGTAAAACAAAATTTTGTGCATCAAGTTGGTTAATTACTAAGATAAATAAACTGACTGGTCTTTACAACCGAGATGAAAAGTGTTTACTGCGCGGTACGGACTGGGTCTTTAAATAAAGCAGTCTGCTATTCGTCTTTAAAGGGTTAATATACTCGTACTAGCAACTGTAATTCTGGCCTCTACATCAAGCCATTCTCTTTATGTTTTCGTATACAGCTGTTCCATTTATCAGGTACATTTATCACAAGCGTGCATTTTTATCTCGGGTGATAAAATTTACGTTTAACTCAGTATTTAACTAACTTGATGCACAAAATTTGTTTCACAGTAAGTTTTATTTCATGCCTCTACGTGTTTTGAGCACATGTGCTCAAAACACGTAGAGGCATGAAATAAAACTTAATGTGAAACAAATTTTGTGCATCAAGTTGGTTAAATACTGAGATGCACGGTCAGCAAAACGTCAAAATTTACGTGTTGCATTACCACAGATCCTTGTTCACAAAACGCATCCACGTCAATATGAACAGCGAAGCGCCACCCAGTTAAGAATTTTGTCATTGGAACTACTAACTGTGGCACGAAATTTCAGGCTTCTACCACGAAGTAGACGAGAACTGCGCTCTTCTGGGATGTTACACAGTGAGTAGTGGTAATTTCTTACCGATGCGGCGGGACAGCCTCTCGGTCGCATCTTCAAGGGTCAAGAAGATGGGACCGATAGGCTGTCCCGATATTACCACTACCCACTCTGTAATAACAGTGAAAAGAGCAGTTCTCAGACTGTGGCACGGCTGTAGTCCTACGATCGCGTTACGTTGCTATGTCCGTGTTGGCCTGTGCTGGAGGTGATCTTGGAATCAGTAGATTCCAAGTGCAAGATGTCGCAGCAAATGTCTGTATAACATTCATACTACCTGCATGAAATGAAGTGAAGTGAAATGAAGTAAAGTGAAGTGAAGTGTAGGGAAGGGGGTAAAAACGAGACTTTATGGGAAAAGTTTGTATAAGTAGTAAAGTGGTGAGAAGTGAAGGGCTGGGGTGAAAACGTGAGTACAATATGTGTGGTAAAAAAGTACTAGAAACTAAATACAGTCATTTCTTACCTTGGAGTTGTTTACCTTTTGTACATGTTGTATTTTAAGATGTCTTGTGTGTATTGTTGTAGTTGTTTTGTGCGTAGTGTTGTCATCTTATGTGTATTTGTTGTACTGTTTGTGTATTGCTATTTCTACTTTAGTTGCCGGACTGCTGGCTAGAAGTCAGTATTCGGAAGGTCCTGGGACCGGCCACACCGACACAGGTTTTTCTTGGTTTCGCTGTGTCTATAAGCAAATGCTGAGATGGTTCCCAAGATTCCAAGTTGCCACTACATGCTTCTCACGTAGCCCCCCCGACTTGAATTTATTAGTAACCAATTTAATATTCTGTATACATGTAAAATAACCACTGCCACCGGATGACAACACAATTGCAGCCAATAATAATAACAATAACAATAATAATAACTATTATTATTATTAGACCAGGTTAGTGAGTGTACTGTGAAAGACCAAAAATGTGATATCCCTTGCTGTTATTTTTGAGGACTGATCACACTAAACTGTATTCAAAATTTTTTTTGAGTACTTACAGTTGATGTGAATGACCTACAGTGGAATTTCATACAACCTAAACCTGCATATTATCTGTAAAATCAATTCGCATATCCATTCCATATCCGATGCCAGGCAACACGATTGTTTAATTAAGTTTAACCATTAATTTCGGTGACATCATCACGGCACAACTATTGCACAGTAAGTATCGCAGAGCACGTCTGGGAGGGGGGGGATGCAACCCGGAACATGCTGATGTGCCGGGCATTATCAGAATGAATGTAAATAACACTTTAATTAGCCTAGCAATTTTTTTTTTAGTAACTTGCCACAAAGTAAATATGAAACAGGATTCTCCATCGGCTATCCATTTCGAAAGCTTACCAACAGCTCTGTGTGTGAGTGTTTTGAATACAGAGCTTTACATAAACCTGTCCAGCACGCAAACCTCTCTCCATCAAAAAGCACAGTACAAACGTCATTTCAAAGAGACACCATTATGTCAGAAATATACTGAATGTGACACCCCTGTCAACAGGTGAACAATATGTCAATGGCAAACACATTGGATGCAAAGTAAACCGATTGCCTACCTCCTCGCACGAAACATTAATTACTCCTCAAAGAGAATCACAATTTCCCCTCCGTGCCTCGACGAACGATAACGTTACAAATGAACAACTTAAAATAAAATGTTCAGCTTCAAGACAGTGGATGTGGAAAAACGATTTTGGTTCACTCGGATTTAACGACATCTTACCAAGCAGGGACGACAAGTACTTGTATTAAAGGAATGAGCTGGGAAGGTTGTATACGTGACCTGCCGCAACAGCTATGACGTTATCATTCTGGATGCGACGTAACTTCTGCAGCTGAATGAGCGTCGTCAAATAACTGAGTAACCAGCTGACTCATCACATCAGCTAAATGCAGCAAGATCCCTCTTTAAATTCTGAAAATCGCTTGGCTACTCAAAACACAACCCCAAGTTTGACTGGAAGCATCACGATGTGCTTTTAACTTAATGTAATACTATATATTGCATGTCAGCACAATCACTTGATTATATAAAATAATACAACCCCAAGTGTCATTACAATGTTCACAACTGTCAGACAATACTACCTAAGTCACATGCACAAATCCAGCTCACAATACTGCCTAAGTCATATGCACAAATCCAGTTCACAATGTACACGACAGTGGTACCATCAGTCAGACAACCGACGGATACCGTGACTTTCCCACGAATAAAGAGGCCAGAGTATGAAGCCAAAAACTCAATTTCATCAGTACCGAGGTGAATAACGTAATGATCTTCAAGTTCCCTTTTATGACACCACGTCGCACTCTCCAGTTATCGTTAATGAGAGTTTTCTCCAGATGGACACACTAAGTGAAATGAGCTTAAATAGCCCATGCCCACTTCCTTTCATACATATTTGTTCTCTACTTATAATTATCATTTGAACCTGGTCATACCATAATATGACAAAGCGAGTTCAAGAAGATATAAAAACTCTCGTTTGCAAAATAACACCCGTAAAACAACACTGTAATATTTTCAGTTTCAGTAACTATTATAAAATCCGTCACCGAAGAACTTCAGTCCAGGTGTGCTGAAAAAATCAGCGCTCATGCCAAATGTAAACATCACACACACACACACACACACGCACACACACATGCACCAAGGCTTTATACACCGTTTGGATTTGAAACTAAGCAGCGCTAACTAAGACAAAGTCACCTGCCCGCTGGACAGCACAGTGTTAACATCGGACGGGTGATGACGTGTATAATGTAATTACACGTGGGACAGGGCAAAACCCACAGCTCTGTATATGTGACGACAGTGTTCAGGTAATTGCAGATATAACTCAATATCTGGCAAACACAACATGGCCATTCTTTACCGTTATGCACTTAAGGTACTCCAGGCGTCACCAAAATGTGATGTACCGACTGGCAGTACAAAAACTACTGTGCAACATTCTGCCATGCGTGTTCTATAGACAATTTTTTTGACATATCCTGTAACAAAGGGAAATCTACAAATATCAAAGGCAAACCCGAATTATACTTTACACAGTATACATTTCAACGCACTGCACAAGGGGAAATATAACTAATAACTTTGTGTGTGTGTGTGTGTGTTTCTCTGCTTCCCTAACACCATTATGAAGCAATCAATTGGACACAAAACGAACATAAACGGTAACCGCAGAAATGTTGGGAAAACAGACGACCAGGGTAATAATACCACGACCCTTCATGTGTAGGTCCTGCCAGTTCTGATACGACGTACATCGGCATTACTAAAACAAAGCTCTGAACTAAGAGTGCCTACACACATACATACATACACACATACATACATACATATACACACACATACATACATACACACACATACATACATACATACATACATACATATACACACATACATACACACATACATACATATACACACATACATACACACATACACATATACACACATACATACACACACATACATATATACATATACACACATACATACACACATACACACACATGCATACACACACACATACATACATACACACACACAAATACATACACACATACATACATATACATACATACATACACCGTTTTAAAATTCTGGAACACGCAAACTGTCCCTGCGGCAACGGAGATCAAACAATAGATCATTTAATTTACCGGTGCTCGTTACTGCATACACAAAGAGAAATACTTAAACGCAGTGCTTTAAAGTCTGGGAACTGGCCGGCACATAAGCACGAGTTAATATCAAAATATCTAAAATCATACTTACTGTTTATAAAGTCGATACATTTTTATATACTGCAAGGGACTTAGATTCTATATACCACTTGATCTACTTGAACTACTACAAGGATTTACAAATTGTACACCTCCGGTCTTTAGGTGTTCAAAGTATTGTAAATGTAAATGTAAAGGGAATCCACTGATTGTCCAAGTCACTGCATTCCCTATGATGAAAAAGTTACCAAAATGTACAATGAAGCATGTAGTATTACATTCTTGTAATGGAGCACGGCTAAATAAATCATTATTAAAAAAATACACACATACATACACACACATGCATACATACATACATACACACACACACACACATACACACATAATGTTGAACAGCTATTGTTATTCATTATTTTTTCCTCTGTTTTTATCCGATACATCGTGCAATGGTTCAGCACTGGTTTACCTCTTATTTCTGTGCTGTATGAACGTGGTGCAATCTGACCAACAATTTAACACAGTTACACCTTACTTCCTTTTGATGCCGGTGTTGTGGTTTATAAATACATGCTGGTTTCGTAATTGGTCCTCCGCTGTTAAGCCTGCACATTAATAAACTGAATTGAAAACAATCAATATAAGACCCCAAAATCATCCTAATCTTTACTTAATGCTCAAATTACGCCTACAGTTAGAGAATGAGGGTGTAAGTGTTTGCGCTGGATTAAACTAACGAAAGACCAGTATAGTAAAACTACTGGCTTTTTTAACATGGCGATGAATATGGGGTTCAGAAAATTTAAGTTTAAACCCGTAAATTATTTAAATCTTTCATTCATGAATTTACTTTCTACAGCAAAATGAAATCGGGAGCACCTAAGGAGGACCTAAGTTCCAACCGAACGTAAGAATAAATATCTGAGGCTCGATTTTATTTTTATGTTTCCATACATCGCTGATCTATAATAATAATTGTCCAACGAGATGTAATACAAAGCAGTCTATTTATTATTCTGCAAGTTCACTCTACATGTTTCGGGTAACAACCACACCCATCATCAGTAGTACACAAGACTGTAACTACAGCCTCCGGTACTGGTCATATTTTTTTGTGCAGCTACCTCCCTCCAACGTGGCCAAGCCCTAACTTGGCCACATTGGAGGGAGGTAGCTGCACAATACCGGAGGCTGTAGTTACAGTTTTGCTTACTCATGATGGTAGTTGTTGACATCCTAAACATGTAGAGTGAACTTGCAGAATAATAAATAGACTGCTTTGTGTTGAATCTCGTTGGACAATTATTAATATATATCTGAGGCTCAATTGTATTTTGAATCCACAGCTCCATCTAAGTTGCCACGAATTTCGCTACACACTGGCAGCAGGCGTGTATTTTTAGAAACGAAAAAGAATGAAACATATGAAAGCACTTCGTAAGTGACCCAGTTAATTTAGAAAGTAAAACTTTACACAAATGCATGTATTTCATTCTCTACTGAGCAGTCGACGGCCCAATACCGCGTGTAATGATTCATGAGGGGGAGCAACCAAAACAGACGAGAAAAAAAAACTAATCCACAATTCCATTTGCTTATGCTAGGCTACTGAGCAAGTACCATTACACACGCATAATGCCAGGCACTAAGTACCAAGAGATAAGCCTCGTTTGTTTAATCTTGATTACTTCCACCAAGTTACCTTGCTAAAAGGATTAGCTTCACGGTGCTCGCATAAAACGCGTCTATTAACACGCAGAGGTGGAACAGCTCTAATCAGGATATAGAGGTTCACTCAGTCTGGTGTTGGAGCAAATGTGAACAGACTCGCATATCTGGGCAGTGCACAGCACAACAAGCAGCGGCTAAAGGAACACAGGCTGCAGTATCAGCTTAACGGGAAGGAATGGCCGGCCACATTGCTGCTAATTTCACAAGGCAGACGGAACAACTGCGCCTTTCAACGTACAGCGCACTAAACGACAGGGCTACATATCTCACGACAATACTAGGAAGTGGCAGGGCATATTCGTCACTTACATTACACTCCTGCGGCACACAATCCTGCCTGTAAAGCTGTCGGTCGCTCATTTGGTCAAGAAGTTCCCCGCCTTATATGGAACATCAAAGTTAATTACTGAGTTCACAAGAAAAGGTAAAGGCATAAGTAAAGTTCACCCTATAAGAGGCCACGAAGGCCCGCAGGTGGAGTAGAGGAATAGCTCTACTCTTTCCCTAACCTCAGCGCTAGATGGAAGTGGGATGTCAACGCCATGCCCCGGCCGTTTTACCCCCGGGAAAGAACCGGTACCCATTGTATAGGAGGCTGGGCGGGCCGCAGAGCCGGTCTGGACGGGTGCGGAAAATCTCACCCCCACCGGGATTCGATCCCCGGACCGTCCAGCCCGTAGAGAGTCGCTATAACTGCGCTATCCTGGCCCACGACTTCACAAGAAAGCGATCCTAAATGCTAACCTACACCAGACAAATTCAGTCCACATCCTTGCACCCTACTTCTCTCTCATCCATTTTAATATTATTTTCCAACTACCGGATATGTCTCCAAAGTCCTCTCTTACCTTCAGGTGCCCCAACTTAAATGTTATTATATCTATACAGTTCTAATCTCTACAAAACGCTAAACACAGACTCAAACTTCGACAGCCTCACGATTTTGAAGCATTCTCTATCGACCTTTAATTCAACATTAAGACGGTCCAAATACAGCAATGCAGATGTAACTGTGTAATCGGTTCAGTTCGGTACGTTTACTTTCTGAATCATATATCTCGTTAAGTCGTGTTTTGCGGGTCCCTCTCCTCTCTTGTTCAAATTAGTTAACCCTAATTATCAGCACTTCTCGAGGCTAATTATTCTCCGGCAATGAAATACCGGTCCGACGGCTTCTCTCCCCTGTGTCGGCTAAAACCAAGACCAACAGCTGAGTGAGTATATCCTGAATTAGGCACTCAGCGTGGGCTTACATAATTCAATTTTGGTCAAGCATCTCCATTCTCATGCAATACAATCACCTATTACACAATGCACAGTGATTCGTAAAAACTGCGTATTGTACAGGCTGTGTGATATTAGTCCCTACATTTTAGGAACAAGTTGGGTAAATTAGTTTATTCATTTCGGTGAATAACAATTGATTTTCCTCTTCACCACATAAAATAACTGGGCAGACAAAAACCGAAACAAAGAAATACCGCCGACCATTCTTTTCAGCCCACAACCAAGGAACTAAAGCTACGCCAATTTCATGTCCTCTAATTACCCGTCACACTACGTCGACGTTTTCTAAGACTCAACGATCTACATCGATATATTTTTGGCATGACTGACAGCCTTGCATCATGTTGCATCTGTCGTCCTATCATCCTAGTTCATCCGATCACTCTATCAATAATTCTATGAAGAATATCAATTATGAAATAACCAATTCCTCTATCCAGTGTTCTCCATTGTCCATTTGCTTCGATTCTCTTAGCCTAAAATTTTTTCGTCAGAATTTATATCTAAAACAGGAACATCAGAGCGTCGTTGGGTTTGATAATCACGTTCGATCATGAGAAGAAGAGAGATTCCGATACTATCGGTAGCAAGCAATATCATATACTGGTACTGGGATCAACATTATAAGAGACATTAATTAGTGGTCAAATCAAGGAGAGAGATTTGGGACAGAAAGGAAGCACGCACGAGAGACGAGAAAGTGATGCAATTTTGGAACCAACTTAACAAAATGCCACACAGGAGAACTAAGAGTAGACGGAAGAATGTATGTGATCCTAATAAAAAAAGGGTGGGAGGATCAGGACTGAGTTAAACTGGCACAGGATAGGGCTCGGTGGCTGGTGTTGTGAACACGGTTAGGAGCTTTAGGTTTCCACGAGAGTAGCCGAATTTAATGACAATAGAAGCGACAAGAATCCTGTAAAGTATTCTAAATCACAGAGTTAATTACACGACAGTATGGTATGAAGCTCAGGTCTAGAGGCTGATATAAAAGCCTCAAAGTGGTTCAAGCATGACTCGTGTAGTAACCGCCCGCAACCAGCAGACAGAATAGATTTGACAAAAGAATGTACACCAGAGATCGCGGATAATCCTGATCCACTACTCTGACCATGAGGAAGAGCTCGGACTGCTCACATGGGGCATCAGTTCCTCATTCCATCATGTCACTCCCCTCGCCGCACCGCACTCGACAGGATCGCCACAGCGCAGTGTAAATTAATCGGGCAGAGCTTGTTGTGCATGACTAACAGCGACCACTTTTGTCTACTAGCAACGTTCATCTCAATTGCTTGCTGATCCGGCTGCGCCTTTTCAAGTGCTCTCCAACAATCATCACACTACAAATCCCCAACATAGTTTTTATTAGATCACTCCTACGAGATCCACTAGTCAGCTGAGTTACAGTAAAACCGAGCCAAACGTACGCTATACGTGAGATCATCGGTCAAATCGTCACTTCCATGTGGTCCTGCCCTTTCTGTCCAATCATTCTGATGAAACAGAGTCCCTTTAGCAGAGCAGACGTTCACTCAGCTGCCCGATAAACTACCCTCACCCCTTACCCTTCAATCATGGGCCATAAAGGTTTATTACCTTTTTCACAAAAAATCGCAATTGTCCCTACTAGAAGCCACTTGCGGCAAAGCATTACTTTCTCGGAAGCTCACATTTCATTTCCTATCCATTACAACAATGGTATAATGTCTTAAAATATCCGATCAAAACAGTGGATACAGCCTTTCTCCATGAGTGTTTCACAAATACCGCCAAACGTAACTTCCTTTTTGGTATCACCAGACATTTACAATTAAACTGGAAATATTTTATTTCCACCGTCATTTAAACCTTCAATATTAGAAAAATCCTAGTATAAAATACCCGCGCAGCGGTAGATTCTATATGCCATGCACTTCATCATTTCATCAAAGACCAAACTCCCACGCATTGCCTTGATTTCCAGGAAGGTAGGCCTACACATCATCGTCAATACACGGAAAATCAGTGAAGTGAAATCAGCACACATCACCTGATACGGACAATAACAGACTGTACTGTACATTCAATCAATTTCCATTACCAAATCAACCCCTCAAGTGCTTGAACAATATTCTACGTTAATTAATAAGCCCAGTCGTTGCACCAAAATTCAAAATTATTTTTCTCTTATTTATATGTGCTATTGGTTACTTTTGAAACTAACTTATACATATCAGGCAGCATTGTTAAACACACGCACTCAGCCGTTTCTTAAAAACACAGCAGTCGTATGACATTTAAAAAAGTCTGCGAGAAGAGAAGAGCAAGTTATGAATTTATTTCCTTAAGAGAAGTTACAGTGCGATATCAAACCTGCTAATATGTGTAGGACGATACTGGGAAACAAAACCGGAAAAAAATAAAGCAAGCAAACAAGCAAAAATAATCAAAACAAACAACAACATACGAATTTCGATCATCAAGATCACCTTGTAAGAATCCCACTAGGAAAGTACAATCATAGGAATTGCCTGTTTCCTTTGATGTTTGTGTGACCGTGCGTCATTGATATCAGGTAAAGCATTCCCATTGCAGGCCTGGACAAGCCCAGAGGGTTCCAGGAAGTTATGGTACCCAGATTTCGTGACAACGGCACAGGATGGTGGTAATGTTGTCAGCCTTACGCACCAGCCGCCTTTACCCCCTGGAAATGCTCCTGGTACTCATTTCTGTTAGAGGCTGAGTGCGATCGAAAGGATTTAGGTCAATGAAAAATCCATTGACACTAGCTGGGATCGAACCAACCACCTTCCGATTTGTAGCATAGCACCTTAACCGCTGTGCCACCGCGGTCCCAGCGCCAGTGATATAATAATACAAACAGTCGACTAGATGCAACAATGTTAATTTTATTAACTATTTAAATCAGCTCAACAAGTTTCGGGCAATAATTTCGCCCATCCTCAGGAGCACTACACTGTGTTTACAGCTTGTGATATAACGCACCGACGATGCTGCCTGCAGACAGCATCGTCTGTGCACTATACCACAAGCTGTAAACACAGTCCACTGCTCCTGAGAATGGGCGAAATTATCGCCCGAAACTTGTTGAGCTGATTTAAATAGTTAATAAAATTAACATTGTTGCATCTAGTCGGCTGTTTATATTGTTATATTCCTATTTCCTCTTGCTTAACACAAGACTTCAAGCAGTCGAACACAGGATCCTAGTACAGCGAAGTGCAGTCAGTTTCGCATATACTTATACGAAAGTGGAAAAGATAAAGGTCAGACAAATGTTATCCACGACATAAAACTTGGATGGATCGTGAGACGCGAGAGGAAAGTTATTTAAATTATGGGCACACTGCAGCAGGAATACTTAGTGTGAGCGGTGTCTAATGGGCACCACCGACTGTAAATTACTTCCGAAGTGGTGAAGTGGTGAAAAGTTGAGTGCTGAGGGCTTCAAATCGCGGAAGAGCTCAATCTACAGCAATCAACTTTAACTGCCAGTGTACAACGCAGACTTCAGGGTAAGACGCCAAACTCACGTTCACTGAGGTGTGAAATCGCATAATTCCAAAAGCCAATAGCTTCTTCCTCCTAAACTTGTAGAGCGCAAAAGGTAAGTAAAGGTAAGCAGGCCTACCAACTGCTGCAACATTAAACAACTCCGCACAACACTGACACAGTGTATTCCTGTGTTCCACACAATTCCCACGACAAACACAGATTACTTTCCTTAAACAACATTAATTGATCGGTCACTGTTATGGACACTGACTTTGCTTACTCGTGAGGTTGAAACTAAACTTTCACATATAATTTAAACAAACAAACAGTCTCAGAAGGGTTCAAACAAACGGAAAAAGACGACGAGTTGTTACGGGGTTTAATATTCTTTGTTTGCTAAACGACGCCTCTACGTCATCGATATCAACATAAAGTAGTTCTGGTAACGAATCAGGGGGACAGTACACATCCACCATGCGCAGCATGCGCTGAGTAACCAGAGTAATTTATTTCAATTGAAAGATTTCTCCCAATAGAGTTACACAAAAAGTACTTAAGAGCATGTGGCCGACAAACCACATTTATTCAGTTTAACACAGCATACGCTACATTGTAATTCAGTTCATTACCCTTACATGTAGGCAAAATGTTTCGGCCTGTACTTAGGCCATCCTCAGGCGTGTCATTGCACGGGCCGAAACATGTAGCCTACATGTAAAGACACTTAACTGAAATACAATATAAACCATGTTGCGTTATACTGTGGTCCAATTTTAATCTCGCACACTCAAGCTAAAGGAGGTGTCAAATTCCAAGCTCCATGCACGAGTTTCATTACCCCAAAGGCATGAGTTCTAAAATCAATTAACAACCCGCTGCAAGATTCAGTGCTGAAGACTACGATAATGAGAGCCCTCACAAGAGGGATCAGATTGCCATTTGTTTGTGCGGGGAAAGCGACGGGAGAACCAGCCGACTTCCCCTCTCGGTTGGATTTTACCACGAGGGAGAAAAATGAAAGATAAATGGCAGCGATGAAAGGCAGTAAAAAGGAGGGAAAAAACAAGAAATCTGGCTGTCAGACGATCTGATTACGTGGACGGTGTCTTCAGGAACACATCAAGTTCGTATGGCAGGAAAAAATAAAAGTCTTCAAAAAATTATATCTGTGATACCAAAGTCATTTCCATATTCTCGAACAAGCAGTGAGCCATGGAATTGAAAATGACAACGATTTCCTTATAAACGACACGCTTCAGGCAGCCTGTGCTTGAGCCAACAGCGCACACGAGTTACTGCTTGCCCTGTAGAGAGCCTTAACCTTTGAGAGGCGTGTTCTCTTTGACTGAACACGTTGAAAGGCGTGTCGTAAAGAAACAGTTACGCAGATTCTTACGCCGTCGATACAAGCAACTAAGATTCTATTTTCAACACACCTCCAGCATGCAATCGCTCTTGGCAAAAGGGAACAGTCGATCACTATTGATCACTTTCAGATTATGAATACGGAGAATGTGTGACTGCGCATGCGTGTGTTTGTATTCATGCGTGCATATGAAATTATGACTGTGTTTCAGACCAAGAAAATTTAGATAAGGCTGGAATATTCATAATCACAGAATCACATTCAGAATTCGACCTAGGCCTACAGAGCCAGCACAGTCAGTAAGTTTAGACTTTAAAAACGACTGAACGCAGTTACACCAACTTTACACCGCAGGTTGACCAACCGCACTACCTACTTGCAGCAGTCCTTCCTCAAAAGTTTCAACAGCACGTGAAACTCAAGATTCTCGTGAGCTGACCTGAACATCACGTCTAATGACGTCTGGAATGTAAGGCCGTGTAGTCTGGTAGAAATTTATACTTTGGTAAATTTATATCAGGATGTTGGGGCCTCATATCTTACATGGCAGTGGTCTAATATCCAATAGCAACTCCGCAAGACATCGCCACTAGACTTATCTTGAGCCAGTTGAAGTCGGCCCACTCAATCAGACCACATCAGATACACTTTTCACACTGTCCTCCCCTCGAGGATTTGGTCACCCCATCTGGTACTTTCTTCACACGCTACATGAATATTGTTATATTTGTATCCCATCTCACGTACGTGCCAAGTGACCCGTCCTAGGCAACCTATTTGCCTGGATCACCGTAACGACACTAAGGGATGAACAGGAATAATGAACATCCTCAAAATACATTTTTCTTCAAAACGTGTACCATATTCACAATCCATTTCCATTCCTCAGGACTCCTACAAACGTTAAACATTCTGCAGACACCATGAGCGATGGACAAAGAAGCGTAAGACATTTATAACACTCACTATGTTACGACGGCAGACAACACAGTTTTCTTATTGTCTAGCTTTAATTTCCACAGCCATTTGTAACGAACAGCCTACAATCACACACCTGCGTTTCCGGGCACACACGGCAATAATGTTCCTGTTGTTGCTTTCTCAAGTTTCCGCAACACTTCACAGGTCCCTGTTACATGCCAAGTTAACCAGAATGACATATACTGCACATTTATGCAATCAGTGTATCCTGACAAATGAAGAGGACCGAATGTTCTACCGTGATGTAAAATTAATGATGCTACAGAAAACAGATTTCAGTAGAATAAACGCATACAACTGGTGTACAGAAATGTATACATAAAGGCCAGAACAGCCTCCTAACTGATGTAATAATTCAGCTCTTTATTCTGTCTCTTGGCTGCTTTGGTGATTCGTCGATTATTCAGCCTCGCCATGCACACTGCGACGATTCTTATGAGAAAGCAGTGACAGCATGAATTAGGAACAAGGCCCAGTTCCAAGACTTGCTTGTTCAAACATTTCATACCGAATGGAACTCCGGATGATTACTTATCCTTACCCCCGCTTTCGTATAATCTTCTTAAGCTTTAATTCACATGTAGCCATTAGAAGACAGGAGAAAGACATGAAGTTAAAAGATAATTCCAACTCGCGACTCTAGAATCAGAACCATCTTCAAGCGATTGCTGGAATCGATGATTATTTTATTAAATCGTTAGCAAAGTAGTCCGTATGCACTAAATTATTGCGGTTTAAGTTCCACACCACCGCTGGATCAGATTTAAGGCATGAAGAGACCAATAAGATCTAAGCCGTAAAGCAGACGACGATTAGGGTGCTTTCCACCACAATACAGATATAAGGGGGGGGGGGGCGGTTGTTCCACGAAGGGTAACACGTCACACACGAACTAGCATCTTACAGTGAAATGCAGATGGCAGTTTTAAGAAAATTATCAGAAGGTGAACAAAGCCAGAAACGTCATCAATCAAGCGCAACTCCCAACGTGAACCTGAACCGAAAGTAAACAGCGGCACGGGGTGTCATGACTTAAAAAGGAATTTAATTCTGACATAAAATCATTTAGGACCATCAACTTGGATGTGTAGACTGATGGCTGTAAATTCCTCTTATTAGACAAAAGTAAAAAATAAAATCTTGTTACACCCTACAGGGAATCAAACCCTACACCGCCCAGTCCACAGCCCAGACACTGACCGACTAACCTATCCCGACTCCCAAACACGAACAGTCTTCTTTACAAATTCCCCACTCACGTCCACAGGCGTTTGCGAAATTGCCACAACGTAAGAAATTATGTTCACTGTAGCATATGCTACTTAGCATAGGTTTCTTCGCTAAACTGTATGACAAGAGCACTATAAAAGGGGTATGGGTGGCATATTTCGCATGCTTTATTCCTTTTAATGCTTCAGTTACAACGGTAAATCAAGAAGAATTTGGAAATGGTCCAAAAGTGTAAAATTCAAGGGACTGCAGGCAATTTAGCACATAGTTTTTAAGAGTAATTTGCCTTTGATGCCGTCCGTATATTCAGCACTCTGCAGTTAAACCTACTAAGAACTTAGGTTGAGATAACGCCAACTAAAATTTTATGGCAGTCAACTTTGCCAGACAACTGAGGAAAACCTCTTACAATTAGGACGAGCTTCGTCGAAATTTCCGGGAAACCACAAAACCATCTGCTGGTAGAACAGACTTTACGTCTTAGCAAGCAATATGTCAATTAACTCCACACACGTTCCTTGTCACGTACCTGAGTACATCCTTATTGCACACACACACATATATATATATATATATATATGTGTGTGTGTGTATATGTGTGTGTGTGTGTGTGTGTACAAGGTTATTCAAAATGACTGTCGGGGTATTAACAACTTGTCATACACAATACACTTGAGATAGGAGCATATGTATTTTTTTTATTTAATAGAACAACACTCCAAGTTGTTGTTACATACCTTACAGGTGCTCTATATGTGAACCATTTGTAATTCTACAAACATCAACACGATAATCCAGTTCTTTCCAACTGTTTGTAGCATGTAACAACCTTCAGTTCCCGGATACTTGCGGTAAGAGGAGGAACATAAACCTGATCCTTGACGTAACCCCACAGAAAGAAATGACATGGGGTTGCATCTGGAGAACAAGGTGTATTGTGTATGACAAGTTGTTACACCCTGACAATCATTTTGAATGACCCTGTATATATAATATATATGTGTATGTATAGGTGGGATATCATTAAGAGGACATGTAAAACTTGATGTGGAAAACATTATTTGGTGATTTATTTTCGTTGTTACACCGTGCATGTTGTTGAGTTACTCAATTATTATACCAACTACTGCACATATATAAAATTGATAAAATTTACACATTAAAAACGCTCCGAAATGTTTCGGTCCTAGGACCATCATCAGGGAGCCATACGCAACGAAGCACAGAATGCACATCCGTATCAGAGCACTCTTCGCAACATAACATCACACAACACGGCATGCTTCCACAAAACCCAACTGGTAGAGCGAAATTAATGTGACTTTTTATAGTGACTTTAACAAGGACGATATGGTTCCCTGATGATGGTCCTAGGACCGAAACATGTCGGAGCGTTTTTAATGTTTTAATGTGTAAATTTTATACATTTTAATACAAGTGCAGCAGTTGATATAATAATTGAGTATTTGGTGAGTGGTGGCAAATGAAGTTTATTTCAGGAGAAAAACGCTGGAATATTATTCGTCTAGCTACTCACGAGTAAACAAGTCAGTAAATACACGCACATAGTAACAATTATGCGCCTTTCCTGCGTTACTGCCACGAGACTTTAAAACGTCCTTTTGTGTATTTATCCCGAAAACTGCTACAGAAGAGGAAAATGAAACTGTAAACAAAAGCATGTTTCATCTATAAGAATATTCTTTGTCCTAAAAGTCGCTTCCAACTTCTACATACAATAATTCCTGCACCCGTGCTAGACGTCCCACCAGTCTAATCGGCCATTATTTTAGAATGCTAATAATAAATTATTGGTAAAGGGAATAAATTATAATCCTCCTCGAAATACGCAGATTTCTTCTATCTTTGTTACTCACCCTCTCTCTTAAGGCCAAACCTTGTCAGCGCTTTAAAAAGAACCCCGATCAATACGAATGTCACGGGGTAAGAGACCTAGCTTCACACCTACATATGGCTAGGCCCATTTAGAGATAAGATAATTTATCTCGTTTCAGTTCACGAATAAATTAATGATTATAAGAAGAATTACAAGAGCAAAACGAGTTCACGATTCACACGCTGTTCACGCCCTGGCACGTCAGGTTTCCTTACCAGCCAAGAAAACATCATTATGTGTGTACCGGAGAGCGAGAATGCTGTACCAGCGCGCTACATTCTACTGTACAAGCAGCAACACAGATAGGCCGATATCTGCCACGCGCTACATTCTACTGTACAAGCAGCAACACAGATAGGCCGATATCTGCCACGACTGACGGCACGTAAAAGTTGCGACCCTTCTTCGAATTATTTCGCAGACTTCATTTCGTAAACTTTTAATAAGATCAAACTCAGATTAAATTTGAAAAGAGATTATATTACGACCCGAGTCTACAGAATATGAATACGTGAGTTTTATTTTAAGCTATTTCCTGGCGTGTTATATATTCTGTTCCGCCTCTACGAAGGTTCTTTTCTATCGTGAAATCTCTGCAATGCAAACACGAAATTAACAGCTCGATATACCCACTATCTGTACAGTCACCGCCAAAAAACAGAGTCCTTCAATCAGACATGATTACTTTTATTGGCCGGAAGTATGTACGTCATGACTTAGGTGTGTTGTAGTTCATCACAAAATGGTGTATTCTTACGCTGATGGTGTAGAACAGGCCACCACAGACGAAGAGTTGTGAGCAAACAGTCGGCTAGAGCCGATAAGGGGTGACCCTCCAGTTAGCGAGGTACGTGAAGGGCCAATAACGCCTCCCCGTAAACAACAGAACGTCATGAAATGTCACTCAGGGTCCTGAATTATTCCAGTGGCCGTCCCTTGTAAGGGACCTTCCAGTTTCACACAAGGCGGAAAATTACTTGACCAGCCGAGTTACCGCTGGGGTGTCCGAGTTGAATGGTGAGGTTGCTCCTGGCTTCCTGAAGAACCTTCAGTCGATCGTCGGCAAATATTGTGCGAGAGGTTGCTAATGTTTCTGTTCAATTTCTTACGCGCTCACACTCACGATATGGAGGGTCATATCAGTCGCAGATATATATAACCTCTGCTTTTGCAAGAGTTATGATAAATAACCTACATACCAGTAGCCAATTAAGCATGCGACAATCACAAGAACTTCCGTAACTGCAGAAGTGGCACAGACACATTCCTACGATATGATACTTGCAGTGTGGGACATACTCTGGCATCAATCGGCACCAAGACAATTTTAAAGCTTCTAAACTAGCCCTCCTACCTGACAGAGCATTGCTCTGTTACAAGGTTCCCAGTATTTGCCCTCTTGTCCTTCTGATAATAGCAGGACGAAGAGGAAGCTGAATATAAGTACGAAGTATTAGCGTAATAACACCGACAACAGAAAACCGAAACTACTCGGAGAAAACCCTGTCCCAGTGTAGCTGTAAGCGTCACAAATCCCACAAAGGCACGGGCGCTTTATCTCCACGAACTCTGCAATTACAGTTCAAGATTCAGTCCGGGCCGCACAGCGAACAGACCGCATTTCCGCTATATAATCGAATAATTCTAATGACTGTACAGGGAAATGACGACAGGTTGATATGAGAATCATATGAAACTAAAGCACTGTACAAACAGGACGTACAGTTCCAAACTTTAAATCTAGTAGTACACGCAGTGAGCACTGGACTTTGAGGATTACAGGAATCGGCGTCATCAACGGTAAACTTGCTCGGAAATCTTTATAGAATCGAAATGCAGGCCTAATTCACCGCCAAAGGATAGCCTGTTTCCCCTCCAAGGATAACAAGGGAAAGCTTTCTAAAGCGGAGCAAGATCTTGTCCGGAATGACTCTCTCTCACTCTCTCTCGAACACGTCGGTACTCGGATCCACTTTCATGAAATCAGACGTCCTCTCGGACCAACGAATCAGAAATGAACACTACTAATAGAGAACCAAAATGCCCTCACAATCTATTCAACTAACTACCATATTTACGTGCAAAAAGAAAAATTATGCCTACATGTTGCAAAGCCGAGTAATCATTAACCACCAGCACCACCACGATAATAATAATAATACATAAAGACTCGGGGCGCATGTTAACCTGGCTTTGTCTGATTCGTCTAGCAGCGCTCGCATTGCCTTCTTCACACATGCGGTTTGTGACAACGTTAATACTCCGTGCACAGTCTGGTTCCTTCTACTCTGCTCACGTGTTGAAACCACATGATTCTATATTTCACAATTCTAGCTATCAGCCCATTGATTACGTTTCTAGCTCCTTTGGTACGTCGCCACCCATAGGACATGCAAGTACACACCTCGTCATTCGTCTCTTATATTTCCCTGTCAGTGGCAGCAGTTTTCATTTTATTTTCGGCTTTCCCTGACGAACTCCCACCTCCGTATTACAGTGTCTGTCATGTTAGAGTGGGAAGAACGCTTAATGAAGCGTGTGTGTGCACTTTTGATGGCTGACAGTTGTGCTGAAAAGGTCTATTAAGACTAATTTGGTTAGAAATGTTACCACCCATATTTGCCTCCGGCACAAGAGTAACGCTAACGAAATGTATAAGAATAGTGTGTTTCTTATGTTTATTGGACCGTGCATAATCTTGATAGTTGAATAAAGATAGACCAACTTGATGCCACTTGCTTAGCACTAGTGCTTCAGCCTGCATCCGGATACCAAACCACCCCAGCCAAACCACACCGTAACACCAACACACATCGAACCAGAGCAATACAACCCATGAAATAACTCAACAAATAAGTCGCAAGCTCCTGAGGATGAATGTACTAACATTCGAAACATGTTGAGCATTAAATAATGAAATAATAAAGCAAGTGACAT
>Ga0131853_10007385_pt1 | contig 19874 bp, 15 predicted proteins | sample TergutLab28metaG_FD_92764 | JGI IMG/M metagenome (GOLD analysis project Ga0131853, IMG submission 92764) | Labiotermes labralis P1 segment gut microbial communities from Petit-Saut dam, French Guiana - Lab288 P1 (version 2) (version 2) | ecosystem: Host-associated > Arthropoda: Insects >... | reverse complement strand
GCAATTTCTTGAATTAAAAACATTCGGTTGTCTATTTCAGAAATTTGATCGGCACATTTTTCTAAACTAACCGACAACGCTTCAGGCATGTTAAAGTTATATTTGTACCTAACCTTATGCTCAAGCGAAGCCCAGAAATCCATAGCTTGGGTTCTTAACTGAATCTCAACAGGCATGTATTCAGTTGATGATGTAAGATAAATAGGTACTTCAATAATCATATGATAGCTACGATATCCCGACTTTTTTGGACTGGAAACATAATCTTTTGTACTAAGTACTTTAATATCCGGCTGGCGTTTAATTACATCAGCCATAAAAAATATATCCCTGGCATATGAACATATGCACCTTAGCCCAACAATATCAAATAAATTGTCACGAGCACTTTGAGCCGTAAGCGGAAACCCCCTGCGGTTTAGTTTGCTTGCAATACTCTCCGGAGATTTTAAACGGTCTTTAATATGTTCGATAGGATTGTAGGGTTGGCGGTTTAAAAAATCTTCCTCAAGGGCTTCAAGGCGGGTTTTCATATTTTTTTGCGCACAACTATAAATCACAAGCAAATCTTTTAATTTAGCAAATTCCTCCTGTGAGAAACGAATAGACATTTTACTGCTCCTTTTATAAAGGGAAGTTTATTTTTTTCTGAGCAAACTCATGGTTACTATTGCACCGTCATTTGCTCCATTTTCTGCTGTAGCAGTGCCTTTGTGCTGGTCTGTTATTGACTTAACCATAGCAAGACCGATACCGGTTATTCCATTTTTTCCACGATAAAACCGCTCGAAAACGTGAGGCAATGATTCTTCTTCAAAGCCTGGACCATCATCAGTTATCTTTAAAATCGCACGGCTTCCTATTGCGTAACATTCTATCAAAATTTCTCTGTTTGCATACCGTAGTGCATTACTTATTAAATTATCAACTGCACGTACAATGTAGTCACTTGCACAAGATACGATGACCTCCATATTGTCAGAGTTGTATTTGATTAAAATACCTTTGTCGTCTGCCATTTTCTGTTGTCTCTTAATGCACTCTTCAATAATTTTGCAAAAATTTGTGTCTGTCATTTTAGGGGTGGTTAAATTGTCAATTCTTGAAACATAAAGAATATCATCAACCATTCCGGCTAAACGGTCTGCTGCATCTAGTATAGTTTCAGATGCGGACTTAGGCTCCATAATTTCATATTTTATACCCTCAGCGTAACTTTTTATTGACATAAGAGGGGTGCGGAGTTCATGTGATACATTTTGGAAAAAGGTTTTTTGGTCATTATCATAACTTGCAAGCTGTCTTGCTGCATGATTTAAGCTCTGATTGAGCTCTTCAAATTCCTCGTTGGTAAAAGTGAAAGTGCTTTGAGAAAAATCTCCACGTCCAATTTGCCTTACAAAATCACGAAAAACTTTTAACGGTTTGACCATAGAGTCAGCAAGAAGTCCGGCAATAACCATTGAAACAAGCCAGATAAATGTAACAAGAGCCAGTAAAATCCTATTTACAACTCCGGCAAAATTAAAAATATCAGTTGCATCTAAGTAAAAAATAATATATGAATTTCCACCAGTAGCTAAAACGGGCGATATGCTTATATAAAATGTTTGCCCGTTAGTTCGCAGACGTTTGCTTTCAGTCTCCACGAGCGGAATATTATCTTCGTTTAAAATATGAGATATAGTTTGTGCAGATAAAGATATTGCCGGACTTATCATTTCATAATATTCATTAATAATAAAAAGGTCCGCATCTCTTAATAAAATCCTTTGGTTTCCTCCAAAAACCCGTTGCAAAAACCCATTGCGTGTTACATAGCGTATTTCATTTGTTGCACGAGCCTGAGCCAGTACATCAGCCGCTCCACTCGCTACATATCTATTTACAGAAACATTAAATACAAATCCTACCATAAAAAATGAAATAAATAAAAGCAACGAAAAAACAGTAATAATATGTGTTTGTAAATTTCCAAAAAATTTTTTAAGTAGTCTCATGATTGTCGCTTGCGTCTTTTATTTCTGCTTCACGTTGATATTCCATATGTCTAAAAATTGATTTAACTCTTGAAACAATATTCATTGGGCTTTCCGGTTTTGTAAAATAATCTGTACTGCCATAGTCCATAGCAATTTTATAATCTAAATCACTATCACGTGCTGTAAGGGTTATAATTGGTATGTCAGATTGTTCTCTAAGTGCTTTGCAAATTATAAAACCACTTGAGCCCGGCATCATAACATCAAGTATTACAAGGTCTGCTGGCTTTTCCTGAAAAGCTGTATAAAGGTCGTCACCAGTTTCAAAAGGCACAACATCAAAATCGGCACTTTCAAGGAAGGCTTTTAAAGCCTCACGTATACTATACTCATCATCTGCAATATAAATTAATTTTTTATCTTGAAATTGTTCCATAGTAAATTTATCTCCCTTATGACATTATTCTAGCATTATATCATAGAAACGTGAAGATGTGGCAGAAATTAGTTCCAAAAAACTTGACGACCTTTGTTTCATGTGTTAGATTTGTGAATAGATTGACAAAGTCTTAGAAAGAATTATAAGGCTTCATTATATTGAAAGAGACAGTTATGGGAAATTGGAAACCACTTGTAAGTATCATCATGCCAGCTTACAATTCAGAAAAAACAATTGAAGAAAGTATAAATTCTGTAATTGCTCAAACATGTAAAAATTGGGAACTCATTGTTGTTAATGATTGCTCGACGGATAATACAAAAGAGATAATAAAAAAGTTAAAGTCAAATGAAATACGGATTCGTTTATTCACAAGTGTTAGAAACAATGGAGTAGCAAAAGCTCGTAATTTTGCATTAAAAAAAGCAAATGGAAAGTACATTGCTTTTTTAGATAGTGATGATTTATGGTTGCCAAAAAAACTTGAAAAGCAAGTTAGTTTTATGGTCAGAAATAATGCACTCATTTCTTTTACCGGTACAGCTTATATTAATAATGAAGGAATTCCCTCAAGTTATATTCAAAAAACTCCAAAACATTTTTATTATCATGACCTATTAAAGCGTAATATTATGACTTGCTCTTCTATGGTTGTGCAAAAGAATGTAATGACTCTTTTTCCAAAAGGCTTTTTGCATGAGGATTATGTTGTTTGGCTTAGGATTTTAAAAAAATATGGACAAGCTTATGGTTTGGATAAACCATTTACTGTATATAGGTTAAGCAAAGAAAGTAAATCCGCAAATAGATTTAGCTCGGCATTTATGATTTTTAACGCTTACAAACATGTAGGATTTAATAAATTGTCATCATTGTTATTGACACTTCGTTACGCAGTTTTTAGTACTACAAAGCGTTTAAGAATAAAATATGACTTTGTTTGAGTCTTTTTTTATGATTAAGAGCAATAACAATTCAATTAATAAAACCGTCTGGAGAAAATAATGACAATTGTCATATCAAAAAAGCATTTTATATTAATAGCAATTGCCCTAATCACTGTTCTTTTTGTTGTATTTTGGCGGTATTTACCTGTTGAAGTTGCAGGTCATCGCCCAGGCAACATTCCCATGCTTATTTTTTATATTGGCTTTATTTCAGCAACAGCAACGATGATATTTATTGGATTTTTAATTGTTGTAATAAAATGGGATTTTGTACGAAGTCAATTTTACCTTTTTGCTCGTTTTCGCCATTTATTAAAATTAATGATTAAACGTGATTTCGTTTCACGTTATCGTAGAAGCGTACTTGGAATTTTGTGGTCGCTTTTGAATCCGGTTCTTACAATGCTTGTTTTAACGATGGTGTTTTCGATGCTATTCCGGTTTGATATTCCAAATTTCCCTGTCTATTTGCTTAGTGGGCAACTTATGTTTAACTTTTTTAGTGAATCAACAAATTCTGCAATGTTATCTATTACAAGCGGTGCAGGAACAATAAAAAAAGTTTATGTACCCAAGTATATTTTTCCTTTATCTCGTGTTATTTCTGCACTTGTAAATGTTGGTTTTTCCTTTGCTGCATTTCTTATAGTCTTTATTTTTACCGGTGAGTCTTTCCGCTTGACACTGCTTTTTGTCCCTATTCCAATGATTTATTTATTAGTTTTTTCGGTTGGAGTTGGTTTCTTCCTATCTGCGGCATCTGTGTTTTTTCGTGATTTAACTTATATATGGGGTGTTTTTTTAACTTTGCTTATGTTTTTAACTCCTATTATGTATCCGGTAAGTATTTTGCCCGACAGAGTTTTTCATCTGATTCATTTGAATCCAATGTTTCATTATGTTAGTTATTTTCGTGAGTTAGCTTTAAACGGCAATGTACCGGGTTTGTGGGAAAATGTAATTTGTATTGGTTTTGCAATTGCGGCACTTGGGGTTGGGCTTTATGTAAAAATGACTCAGCAAGATAAATATATTTTATATCTATGAGGTAAGTGTGAAAAATGGAAAAATCGTCAGATGTAGCTATATCGGTTAAAGATGTATCAATGATGTTTAACTTAAATCGTGACAGGGTAATGGGCATAAAAGAATATGTAGTAAAAGCATTAAAACGTCAGCTTTTTTATGATGAGTTTTGGGCATTAAAAAATATAAGCTTTGAAGTAAAACGTGGAGAAGTAATGGGTGTTATGGGGCTTAACGGCTCCGGTAAATCTACACTTTTGAAGTTAATTGCAGGTGTTTTTAAGCCAACAAAAGGAAGTATACTGGTAAGTGGTGCGATTTCTCCGCTTTTAGAACTTGGAGCAGGTTTTGACCCAGAGTTTTCTGCAAAAGAAAATGTATATATGAATGGTGCAATGTTTGGTCACTCACCGGCTTATATGGATACTTTGTATGAAGATATTATGGATTTCGCAGAGTTGTGGGAGTTTGAAAATGTTCCGCTCAAAAATTTTTCTTCAGGAATGCAAGCTCGTTTGGGTTTTGCAGTTGCTACGCAGGTTGACCCGGATATTTTGATTATTGATGAGATATTGGGGGTAGGGGACTATCTCTTTACACAAAAATGTGAGAAGAGGATTTCAGATATGTTGCTTGGTGGTACTACTGTTTTGTTGGTTTCTCATGATATTGGTACTATTTCTAGCATGTGTACACGGGCTATGTTGCTTTCTAAGGGTGAAATGGTTTGTGTTGGTTTAGTTGACGAAGTGAATCGGGTTTATGAGGAGAGGGGTTCGGTCACTTGAAAATTATTTTCCAGGTAACTGAAAAAATAAAACCATTTCTTATAAAAATCATTCCAATAAGCTTATTGCGTAGTATAAAAAAAAGTTTAGTAAACTCGTCAATGAAAAAATTGGCAAAAAAATCTCCACCAGTGTCTTTTAATCGCCAGCAAAATCAAGATGGAGTGAACCTGATTGGATATATTCAAGGTGAAATTGGTCTTGGGCAAAGTTGCCGCCTTGTTGCAAAAGGGCTAGAGGTAGCAGAAGTTAATTTTACAATATATAACTATAACCAAATTTCAGCAGTTCGCATGAATGATAATTCGTGGGTTTCAAAAATAACAAATACAACTCCATTTAATATAAATATTATTCATATAAACCCTTACGAATTGCCGCTTGCATATATGCGACTCGGGAGACAAGTTTGGGATAGCCGTTACAATATTGTTTACTGGCTGTGGGAGTTAGAGGTTTTTCCAAAAGAATGGGAAAATGCTTTGTTTCTAGCAGATGAGATATGGACACCATCAGAGTTTGCAAGCGAAAGTATAAGAAAAATAACAGACAAACCGGTTTATACAATCCCATACGCATTAGATAAACCAAAAACAGGAGCGTTTACAAGAAAACACTTTAATCTGCCAGAAAATATGACCCTTATTATGTGTATGTATGATTGCAACTCAACAATGGAGCGAAAAAATCCAATGGGTGCACTTGATGCTTATAAAATAGCATTCCAAGAAAACAATGAAAACAATGTTGGTTTAGTAATAAAAATGAACAACCCAGAGCAGAAAGATATAGATGAAATAAAAATGAAACTGAAAGGTTTATCAAATATATTTTTTTTAACCGGAGTTTATGAAAAAGAAAAAGTAAATTCACTTATTTCAATTGTAGATATTTATATATCATTACACCGGGCGGAAGGTTTTGGGCTAGTTCCGGCAGAAGCCATGAAACTTGGTACTCCGGTAATTGCAACAAATTGGTCATCAAATACAGAGTTTATGAATAGTGAAGTTGCATGTATGGTTGATTATGAGCTTGTAAATATAACCAAAACATATGGACCATATAAACCGGGAAATAGATGGGCTGAACCAGATTTAAACCAAGCTGCAATATATATGAAAGAACTCGTGCAATGTGAAGAAAAAAGAAAAGAAATTGCAGAGAAGGCAAAGTTATTTATAGATAAACACCTTGCCCCGGAAAAGGCAGCAAATCAAATTAAGAATAGAATTAATGAAATATATGCTTCGCATTAATAATTTGAAAAGACGGTGCATTACATGAAAAAGGCGTTAATTACAGGTGTAACAGGTCAAGATGGCTCGTACCTTGCAGAACTTTTGTTAAAAAAAGATTATGAAGTTTATGGGCTCATGCGCCGTAAAAGCACAATGGATTACGGTAATGTTGAACACATAAAAAATGAGATTAATTTTGTTGATGGAGATATAACTGACCCTGCATCATTAAATCTTGCAGTAGGGCAAATAAAACCTGATGAAGTGTATAATCTTGCCGCACAATCATTTGTTGGTACGTCATGGACACAACCAATGCTTACTGCCCAAGTTAATGCAATTGGTGTTGTAAACATGCTGGAAGCTTTGAGGCAAATTAAACTTGATGCAAAATTCTATCAAGCTTCAACAAGTGAAATGTTTGGCATGGTACAAGAAACTCCGCAAAGTGAGACTACTCCGTTTTATCCAAGAAGCCCGTATGGGGTGGCTAAACTTTATGGTCATTGGATTACAAAAAATTATCGTGAGTCATTTAATATGTTTGCTTGCTCAGGGATTCTTTTTAACCACGAATCAGAGCGTCGTGGACTTGAATTTGTTACACGGAAAATTACATCTGCTGTTGCTGCAATTTCAAAAGGTAAGCAGGAGTTTTTAGAACTTGGTAACATGGATGCAAAACGTGATTGGGGACATGCTGCTGACTATGTAAATGCTATGTACTTGATTCTTCAGCATGAAAAGCCTGATGATTATGTTATTGCCACTGGTGAGACACATACTGTTCGTGAGTTTGTTTTGAAGGCTTTTGCAGTTGCCGGGATTAGTTTAAGGTTTGAGGGTTATGGGGTTGATGAAGTTGGAATTGATGAGAAGACTGGGATTGTGCGTTTGAAGATTAATCCTAAGTTTTTTAGACCTGCGGAAGTTGAGCTTTTGATTGGGACACCTAAGAAGGCGGAGGATGTTCTTGGGTGGAAGCGTGAGGTTTCGTTTGATGAACTTGTTAGGCGTATGGTTGAAAGTGATTTAGTTTAAACATCAAAAAAATGAGGTAGTTTAGTGAATGAGAATAAAGCTCCAAAACTTGACCCCAAAAAAATAATTCAAGCTATTGCTGTACTTGAGCAAAGTGAAAGCGTACAAGATATAGCTATTTTAAGCATGTCCTCTTATACAGGAGACACTTATTCAAAAACAAAATTATATTCTTTATTTTTACGCATAAGAGAAAATATGAAAAAAAGTGGAACGTATAAATTTGTTAAACCATTTGTAGAACTATTAAGCAAATTTGTTCCATCAAAATATAAAAATGTGCAAATCCTTTCTTTATCATCATTGTTAAATCATGAAGGAACAAGATTTGTAGAAAATGTTTATGAATCTATTTTAAAAAGAACTCCGGATGATGATGGGGTCAGTTATTATACGACACAAATGATGAATGGAAGTGTAAGTAAAATTGACGTAATTGGTATCGTTATGTCATCAAAAGAAGCAAAGAATAAAAATATTAAAATCAAAGGCTACAAAATTAAATATATATCACGTAAGATTGTGCGTGGGATAAATAAAATTCCTCTGGTTGGATACATTTTTCAAATTATAATTAGAATTTTATTACTTCCAAAGACTATCAAAAATTTATATAGTGAAAATATGTATTTGCGTCAGCAAAATACACATTTGTGGAATCATCATGAGAATTTTGTTAAAGAATATGAAATTATTTTAAATGCAGCAAAGGAATTACTTGTACGCCAAATAAGCGATACAGGCTTTAAGCTTGAAAATAAGATTGATTATTTAAAAGATAGACTAAATACCGTGCAGGGTATCCCTATTGAGATAGATGATAGTGTTTATTTGGACTTTGAAAATCGCTTTCGTGGAACTAGAGAAATGATTAAAGATAGGCTTATGTCTTATAGTTGTTTTATTGATAAACTTAAATTAATACCAAATGCATTTGTTTTAGATATTGGTTGTGGTCGTGGCGAATGGTTGGAAGTTATGCGTGACAGTAACATAAATGCAGAAGGTGTTGACTTAAATAAAGCAATGGTTAGTTTTAATCAAAATAATAATTTTAATGTTGCATATGGTGATTGTATTAAATATTTAGAAGAAGTAAAAAGTGAGCTATATGACGCAATAACAGGTTTTCAGCTCATTGAGCATTTGCCTTTTAATAATATGTTTCTTTTATTTAAGCTTTCTTTAAACGCACTCAAGCAAGGTGGATTTGTATTGTTTGAAACTCCAAATAATAATAACTTATTAGTTTCATCAAGTAGTTTTTATTCTGACCCAACACATGTTAATAAGCTTACACCGGAAACGTTAAAATTTTATCTTGAACAAGCTGGTTTTAGGCAAGTTGAAATAATACAGCAATATGCACGGAAAAATCCGGAATATACGGGTCAGCCGGATGTTGATGAAGTTATATATAAAATAAATATGGAACAAGATTGCACAATTGTGGGGTATAAATAATGAAAAAAATTTTAGTAATTAATTTTTTTCCTGCTTTTTTCCCACCTACAAGTGGTGGAGAATTGCGGTATTTTAATATGTACAAACATTTGAGTGCTTATTATGATATCACTTTACTTTCACCAACTTATAATGACCATAAGATGGAAGTAGTTACTTTTTCTGAATCATTTCGTGAATATCGTATACCAAAAGAAGACATTCACAATGAAATATATTGGAAATTAGAGCAAGAAGACATATGTTCAGAAGTGTCAGCTTTGGCTTGTGCAATAAGCAGTGAATATCCTAATTTATATCATGATAAGTACCTCGAACTGTATAAGGACTCTGATATTATCATACACGAATCACCATATATGCTTCGTTATGATTTATTTTTTGGTTTTGATGATAAGCCCCGAATTTATAATAGTTATAACTGTGAAACTAGTCTTGTTTCTCAAATGTGGAAGGGTAAAAATGCAGAGAAATATATAAAAATAATTCATGAATTAGAAAATGAAATTGTAAATAAATCTGATTTAGTTTTTGCAACTTGTGATGAAGATGTAAGAAATTTTATCTCATTATTTAATCCGGACAAATCAAAGATAAAGCTTGCACCAAATGGGATTAATCCGGAAGATTACGTAATGCGTGACAATTCCAATCAAACTATAGAAAATAATGTGCTTTTTATTGGAAGTGGTCATCCGCCAAATGTTGAAGCTGTAGAATTTATTATTAACAACATTGCTGACAAATGCAAAAACATTAATTTTAAAATTGCAGGAAGTTGTTGTAAAAACATAAAATCAAACAATAAGTTAAATGTTGAACTTCTGGGCTTTGTTAACCAGGAAGAAAAGGAAAAGCTGTTTCGTACAAGTAAGTGTGCAATAAATCCTATGTTTTCAGGTTCGGGTACTAATTTAAAAACTTTAGAGTTCTTTTCTTCTGGTATTCCACTTGTTTCAACTGAAGTAGGGGTTAGAGGGCTTGGTGTAAATGCTGATGAGCATTATGTTAATGCAACTGAAAGCGAATTTGCAGAAAAAATAAATGAGGTTGTTAATAATATAGAAAGCGTAAATAGCATTGTATTAAATGGGCGTAACCATATCAATGGTTTTTTTTCATGGAAAAAAATTAGTGAAGATGCTTTTAATGAAATTGAAAGCGTTTGTAATAAAGAACACATCCCAACATTTATTGTGCTTTGTGATTACAGTATCTCTAATCCAAATTCAGGAGGAGAAATACGAAGCAATCAATTGTACCGCAATATATCATACAGATATAAAATTATTTTTATATGCCTAAATGATAATAAACAATTATCACTTTCATTAATTACTCCTAGATTTTTAGAAATATCTATCCCTAAAACAGCCGAGCATTTGAAAGAACAACGTAAAATAAACGAGCGTTTTTGGGTTAGTTCAGTTGACATAATATCATCATACATGTGTGTTAAAAATAAGTTTTTAGTATCAATTGTTAATGAGGTTATAACTTTTGCTGATGGATTAATACTTTCTCAACCATATATGTCTAACCTAGTAAATGATAAGCTGAAAATTCCTATAATTTATGAAAGCCAAAATAATGAACTTCATTTAAAGGAAAATTTATTAAAATCACATCCTGATTATAAATTTTTGCTGGATAGAACAAAAAAAACACAAGAACGTGCAATTAGTATTTCAAAAATAATTATCACTTGTTCAAAGGAAGAAATGTATGCCGATTTAAACAAGCCAGTTTTTATTATAGAAAATGGTGTTGAAATTCCTTTAAAAAATAATCTTTTAGACTTGAACCATCTAAAACAGCAGTTTAATGATCATACTATTGCGATTTTTATAGGCAGTGGACATATTCCCAATGTTGAAGCTGCAAATTTTATTATAGAAACATTAGCAAATGAAATGCCGCATGTTTACTTTATGATTGTTGGTAGTGTTTGTGGAGCATATGAAAATCAAAGTATACCTGATAATGTGCTTTTAATGGGATTAGTAAGTAGTAAATCAAAGGAGATATTAATGCAACTTGTAGATGTTGCTATTAATCCAATGATTTCTGGCTCAGGCTCAAATTTAAAACTAGCAGATTACTTTAGTGCTAATATCCCAACTGTAACAACTAAACTTGGAGCTCGTGGTTATGATATTGTTAATGAAGAACACACGATAATATGTGATTTGAGCGATTTTTCTAAAGCAATAAAAGATTTAAGTAATAATTCTGAACTATCAGAAAAAATTAAAATGAGAGCATTTCGTTATGTATTTGAAAAACTTGACTGGCGTTCTCTTGCTCACAAATATGTTGATGTATTAGATAAGCATATTTTAAATCGAAAATTAAAGAAAGTTTTAGTGGTCACATATCGTATTAATGAGCCTGAAAAGGGTGGGGCTGAGGTATACTTAAAAAATGTTTTACAAAATATCAATTCAAACAAAGTTGGATATATAGATATTGCAGCACTAAACATTGGAAATTTGTATAACTACAAGCATTTCTCTACTTCATTTGATTATGACTCCAATGTATACCAAAGTTCTTATTTTGATAAACAGGTGTATAAGTTTAATGTTGACCATCTGCCATCAGATAAGATTGATTTTAATTGTAGAGAGTTATATAAGCTATATGTAAGTGAATCACGTAAGATTTCACTTGAGTTTTTAGATGACTTTACTTTCCCGATTTTAATGGGTGGCTGGTATTATCCACAAAAAGGTGAAAACGGCATCTGTGTATGGTCAAGCCCAAATGCGTTAATTTTTACGGGTGGGTCTAACTCAATAAAAATAAGTGGTTCGTCACCGTTTAAACAAAAAATAATAATTAAACAATCGGAAGATTATTACAATGAGTTTAATGTAGATGGTTCATTTTCAGTTTCCACAAAACTTAATAAGTTATTTCCTATAGTTGAAATAATAACTTCCACTTATGCAACACCTGATGATGTAAGAGAACTTGGGATTCTTGTAAAAGAAATTATTTTAACATCAGAAGCAGGTAATGTAGATATTCAGTTAGATAATGACTATAAAACTTATATGTCTAAACAAAATATAAGCAAGTATGTTGATTCACTAATTTCTAATGCTAAGCAAAGAAATGATGAAATAAACAACTTATTTAGAGAAACACGTGGTCCAATTTCAAAAGAATTAGAATTGTGGCTTAATTTAAATATATCTCGTTATGATATTGTTATAGTTCATAATGTTCCATTTGCTACGACATTAATTGCATCGGATATAGCTATAAAGAATGATATTCCTTTGATAGCGTTACCCCATTTTCACTTTGAAGATGAATTTTATCACTGGAAGGATTATTACGAATTGTTCAATAAGGCTAAGTCTGTTGTTATTGCACCTGAGATATCAAAGTCGCTTTTTTATGAAAAAATAACACAGGATAACTTATCAATTATACCGGGTGGTGGTATTAATCCGTCTGAATACCTAAATATTGATTTATCAAAATTTGAGTGTATTTATAATAATGAATTACCTTTTGTCCTCGTCTTAGGAAGAAAATCATCGGCAAAAAACTATTCTTATGTAATTGATGCAGTTGATAAAATAAATAAAGATAATAAACAGGTTAACCTTGTTATGATTGGTGCTGATGAAGATGGTATCGATGTAACGAGCAAAGATGTTTTGTATTTTGGTAAACAACCACGTGAAGTAGTTCTTGCTGCTTTGTCAAAATGCATAGCAGTAGTTAATATGAGTGAAAGTGAAAGCTTTGGCATTGTTATTTTGGAGGCATGGGCTGTTAAAAAACCGGTTATAGTTAATGAAAATTGTTATGCATTTATTGAATTGGTTGAGCATGGGATAAATGGTCTTATCAGTGATAAAAATAATTTAGCTCCAAACATTATGCAATTGCTTGAAAATCCCTGTGATTGTGAAAGAATGGGTGAAAATGGTTTTGCCAAAGCTCAAAATAAATATAGTTGGAGTAAGATTTCTGAGTCTTTTGAATTGTTGTTTAAATAAAAAAGTTGGTTAGATGAATAAAAAATATAATTGTTGGAACGGAGATTTATATGTTGAAAAGTTTGAAGAAAATGATTTCTATCAAGAAGAACTTAAATTATAACAAATCTATTCCATATCATCCTCATTATGAATTATTGAATAAGCACCTAGATTTTGAAGGTAAAAATGTATTAGAGATTGGGTGTGGGAAAGGTGAGCTAACACGCTTTATAGCTGAAGTTGCAGGTGCGAAGTTTGTGTATGGTACAGATTATGATATAGAGCAGTGGGGCATTGAAGCAGCAGAAGGAGACAATTGGACTATATCGACAGCAGATGCCCGAAATTTATGCTATGAAGATAACTCATTTGATATATGTTTTTCAATTGGTGTTTTTGAACATATAAACGGCTTGGATAAAGCACTCAATGAAATTGAACGTGTATTAAAACCCGGGGGAAAATGCTTTGCCTATTTTGAACCAATTTGGACATCAATAATTGGACATCATTTTAATTTCTGGATTCCGGAGGATTTGTATTTAATCCCACCATGGGGTCATCTATTTATGACACCCGACGAAATGTATGAACACATTAACAAATATAGAAATGTGAGCTTTTCAAAAAGTGCAGTGGGATGGATTTATGAAAGTGATGTTATTAGTAGAAATACACGTAAGGACTATTACATGTATTTATCGCAATGCGGAATGACATGTGTTTTTCTAAGTGAATTATTCCGAACGCACCGTGAATATAAGACTATGAATGAATTTTACTCTTTAGATGAAAAAAATAGAGAAAAACTACTTAACCGATTTTCAAAAGAGGATCTCCAGATAAATGGATTTGAGGTAGTTTTGCAGAAAAAATTATGGTGATAATTGTAGGTAGTTAGATTTTCTAGAGAGGAGCTTTTGACTCGTGGGTTAAGGTATTTGATAAATCGTATTAAGTGAGGAGAATTGTTTGTTTGCGACAAAAAGTCGCTTGGTTCAAGCGACTTTGGTAAGAGTTAGTTTTTTTGACTTAAGAAATTACTGTGAACTTATAGAAGCTTGTATTTCACTAATTTCTTCACTTGAAAACTCTGTTACTTGCATTACTTTTAATTTATCAACCCCGATTTGCAACATTTTTCTTGCGTGAAATTTTTTTGTTTCCATGTAAAGTTTGATTAATTGCTTTATTTACAGCATCAATTTTTTCTTCTTCAAACAATTGTGCGACTTTTGTCATTTTCATCCACTCCTTTATACTATTTGAGTAACTTCTGTCAATAAACTTGTCCGAAGCTGTAAGTATTCCTGCAATTGCAAATAATTGTTGATGGTCATCTTTAATCTGCTTTGCTAAATCCACTGTGCTTTCAATCAATTTTTGTTTTTTCTCTGCTTGTGGTTGCGTCAGAGGAAGAATAATTAAATTAAGCATTTCTTCATCTGATAGTATTTCACCTGAATCAATTTTGCTTTTCAAATTGAGAAAAATTGATTCAGTATCAAACTTTGATAAAAACACTTGCTTGGCTTCAATTTTTAACTGCTTTAAGCCAAAGTAAGCATATTGGTTGTACTTCCAAAAGTCATTTTCAAAATCAATGCTAGATTCATATTTTTGAATGTAAAGAGTATTATCCACAAGCAAAAATGCACCATCACATCTTAGTTCCTTTGCCGTAACAGCCGGAAAGTTTGTGTTTAACATTCTTTTAATCGGTGGGATATCAAGCCCATAAACTGCAAGTGATTTGTTTTCATAAAGCTGGGTTAATGCTTTCATTAAAATATCTTTATTATTATAGCTGATGTCATTTTTCATTAGTTTACCCCCTTCCATGTTTTCTATATGTTACTAGATTTGAAGAGCATATACAATGTGATTTCTGTTAGTAAGACGTATGGAGATTGGGTGCAGAAAAGGCGAGCTAACACGTTTTATAGCTGAAGCTGTTTTGAGCATATAAACGGCTTGTATAAAGCACCCAATGAAATTGAATGTGTATTAAAACCTGAAGGAAAAGCAAAAAAATTTATGATGATTTTAGTGAAATTCTATAGATATTCTATTAAGCGTAAGTAAATAAGGAGTAATTAAAATGAAAGCAATAATTAGCAGAGTTAGCGCATCTATGAGGAATAAGTTCAAATCAATTACTGATAAAAATTTATCTGAGAATTTGTTTATGTTGTTTATGATATCTATGATTATCCTAATATTTGTTTATACACTTAGAAATATTGCACTTGCAGTTCATGATGATATTTCCAACTATATAAATATGAGAACAAATACATTAGCTAGTATCTTTAGTGAAAGGATTCCAATGTTGCTTTTTAGAGGCAGGCTTAGTATTTCGCAGATATTTGCTTTTGTTGCACGATGGGGGATATTTAATTTAGGAAATATGACTGTTTACATTATTTATTTTTATTTGCTAATTGTATTTAATGCAGGGCTTTTAGCATATATAATTGCAAAACGTACAAGTAAGTATATTGGATTTATGATTATACCCCTGTACTTTTCATTTGCGCAAATCAACTTCCAGCATAATCTTTTTGTATCATATCCATTTACGATTCATATGTATTTCTTGGCATTTCTTATTTCAATTGAGTTTTTTTTAAGGCATTTTGAAAGAAGCGGCAAATATGATCTAATTATTAGTGCGTTTTTCTTGTTTGTTTCGTTCTTGGGATATGAGGCATTTCTTACCTACTTTGCGCTTTTTCCGTCATATATATTAATCCGAAGTTTTGATAATAAAACACTTAGATCATTTCACAAAAACATGTTTGTACTAAAGTACCATGCTTTGGCTGTTTTTGCATACCTTGCATATTATTTTGTATCAACTCGTATTTTGTTTGACGGAAGTATGCAATACGATGGTACAAACATTGACTTTGACTTGTTAAGTATAAGTAGTATTTCTCGCATAATATTTAGTTTTGCAACAGATATGACTCCTCTTTTAGATTTCCTTCGCCATGGATTTTTCCGTCAATTCCAATTTTCTCAAATAAGCTTGTATATCTACATTATGGCTATATGTGTAACTATTTTGACTTGTTTCATACTTACTAAAAAAATAGATATAGATGGGAAAAAAGTTGCTTTTATATGTATATTATCAGTTGTTGCTACGTTTGTATTTCCAATGCTTCACTCTGTTACTGTACACTCCTATAACTTTATATTTCTGTGGGGTCAAACTGGGTTTATTCCTTCTTTTTTTGGTTATTATTGGATAATAATAATTGGTGTGATGCTAGTAACTTATATCTATAAAATTTTAGGTTACAAGAAAATTCTTTTAATTTTAATTGCACCAGCAATATTCCTCACTACCTTATTTACAGCTTTTTCAAATGCTCATTTTATAGAAACTCATGAAAATAATTTAATAAGATACAGAGCTTTTAGTAACATGGTTAACTCGGAATACTTCGCTGGGATTGAAGATGGGGCGCATATTTATCTGCGTGGGTACATCGGAGTTCATCATAACCTTTACTATCTGGTAAGATATGCGAGAGAAGCAACAGGAAAAACTTTTAATTTTACTACAACTAGATCAAGCATTGAGCATGTGGAAAATCGTTACTTTTTGATGTATAACACAAATAATTCTTTTGTCTTAGTTGGAAGAATCGAATATGGTTTAGTTGGGAGTGAGATATTTGTCATTCCAAATGAGCCAATACAAAACGGTGGTTTTATTGGTTTTAAATCATCTGGGGAGTCTACAGTTACGGTAAACGGTGAAATTTCAAATATTCATGGAAAATCCATAAATATTCCCATTCCATACGTTGGAAGGGAAGGCATTTTGATTGAGGGTAATGGGTTACATCTTGACAGGGCTTTGATAACCAACACAAGGATTTTTTCAAATGAGATTAATATGTACCCGGTGATAAGTTTGAATGAAGAAGTGCGGATTGCTACTGCAATGCCCGGAATTTTGCAAGGTGGTTGGAGTCCGACTGAATTTTGGGGTGTTTGGAGTGATGGTTACACTGCTGAATTTGGTTTTGGTTTTACTGGTGAAAATGTGAATGATTTGGATGTGCAGATAAATTTAACTGCGTTTCCTGACCCAACTGTTGTAAATGTGTATGTAAACGATAATTTTGTAGCAGTTTATGATTTTCCACATGGTCATAACACAGTGACAATACCTTTATCAAAAGAATATTTGGTTGAAGATATTGGTATGTATTTTGCACTTATACGTTTAGAAATTGAAAATCCATATATGCCTCAAGCAGATGCCAATGATAGAAGGAGGCTAGGGGTTGGACTGATTAGCTTTTGGGTTTTAGAAAGGGATGACTTATAATTATGGTAGAAGGTCTAGTATCTGTGATTGTGCCTGTCTATAATGTTGAGAAGTATCTTGAATCATGTGTGGAAAGTATTTTAGACCAATCTTATACAAATTTAGAAGTCATACTTGTGAATGATGGTTCTCCCGATAAATCACCTTTAATTTGTGAAAAATTAAAGAATACAGATAGTAGAGTAATTGTAATTAATAAGGAAAATGGGGGTCTACCAAGTGCGCGCAACGCTGGATTAGATGCTGCAAAAGGTGAATATATAGGATTTGTTGACAGTGACGATACAATTGACAATGAAATGTATAATAAGATGGTTTCCAAATTGAGTGAGACTGGAGCGGATATATGCATGTGTGGCTACAATTATATTGTTGTAGATGATGGATATTCACTAAGTGTTAAACCACCACCAAAGATAGATATGATGACCTCTACGGACATGTGGATGGCGTTTATTGATAATTTCTCAAATTATTCTGTTATCACTGCTGGATTATGCTGTAAACTGATAAGATCAAAATTAATAAAGGATGATAACAACAAAAACATGACTCAAATCCGTCAGCAAGAAAACTATATTGGTGATGATGGCAGTTTATTAAGGATTCCAGGGGATACTGGCGTAGCCTTTGCATGTGACTGCATTGCAGCCAGCACCAAGGTAGCGTTTGTTGAAAATGCATATTATAACTATATGATTAGGACAGTAACATCGAAACAAAACGCTTCGATGTCAGTGTTTGCAAGTGATAATTCTGCAATCATGGAAGTTTTGCTAGAACACTTGAAAAATAGTATGATGTCGGTTTTGCCAAACAGAATTGATGATATTAGCCGGGTATGCAGAAATATTAAAATTATGTCATTGGTCAGTCATAGTCATAATTCTATAATTCGTAATCTGCCTAACCCAAAGTTGTTAAGATTAGGAGACCTTGTATCGTTACTGTTCAAGAAGATTGCTTTTGCTGTAAAAATGCAGGCGATAGCGATATATTTTTTGCCACGAAAGTTCTATATATCTATCTTTAAGATATATGTAAAGGCAATGCGATGATACCTATAACCAAAATAAATAAAATGGGTGCACATGAATTCCAAAACATGTTGTGGACAGTAATTTCGTCCGGTGTACACGGTGTTTACGCTTTGGTACTCATTTTTGTTACAACAAGGCTGGTTGGTTTGGCTATGGCTGGGGTTCTAGCATATTCGTTGGCATTAACTGAACTTCATTTCGTGATTGGTGAGTTCGGAGTCCGAGGATATCAAAGCACAGATATAAAGCAGGAATTTAAGCTTTCGCATTATTTCACATTTCGTATTAGCACTGTTGTTATTGTGTCACTAATATTTATTGTATTAGTTTTTTTAGGTAATTACGATTACTCAAATATTCTTATTCTTTTGATATGTTACGTTATCGTCGTTTTGCAAATGTTTGCTGATGTTTTTATGGGTGACTTGCAGCAAAAGGGCTATATGAATATAGCAGGGAAAATGAAAACTGTAAGTTATGTTGGTGCTTTTGTTTTATTTACTACAACTACCCTAGTAACAAAGACATTGCTTTTACCACTAATATTTAGTGGACTGGCTGTTTTAATAATATATGCATCAATGCTATTTTTTTACCGAAATTTTTTTATTAATGTTCAAATTTGTTTTGAGCTTGGGATATTTAAGAAAATTTTTATATCTGTTTTGCCGCTGGTTATACTTGCATTTATCGGTTCATATTTAGTTAATGCGCAAAAATACTATTTGGCAAGATATGCTTCAGATGAATACGTCGCAATTTTTGCAATTTTGATGTTGCCGTCAAGTGTCTTTTTATTATTTTGTGGGGCAATGTTTGCCGGTTCAGGACTTACAAAAGGCGCAAAAATATTAGCAACCGGACAACTAGATGTTTTCAATGCCAGGATAATTAGACAATTAGTTGCAGTTTTTGCTTTAGCTATCCCTTTCATATTGGGAGGATATTTTTTTGGTATTCCGATTCTTTCTATTTTATACGGTTTAGATTTGTCGGGATATTCTATGCAATTCCTACTACTAATGGTTGGCAGTGTATTTCACGTTGCTGTTGCAGTTTTAGGTTCCGCATTAGTTATTATGAGATTGCAACGTTTGCGCTTGATTTGTACTGCTGCAAGTGGTCTGTTTACAGGTTTACTTATGTGGCTACTAGTCAGAAATTTTGGAATTTATGGTGCTGCATATTCATTACTGATTATTTATGTCCCATTGTCTATTTTTCTTTTTATCGCATTTTGGTTGTCTGTACGTAGATTAATGTTTAATGAAAGGAGAGTATATTTATGAATAAACATATTGACATTGTTACCCCTTGCTATAATGAAGCTGAATGTATAAGTTTATTTTACGATGAAGTGAATCGTATCCTTTCTAATATGGGTAACTATACCTTTAGTATTATTTTTGTTGATGATGGTAGTACAGATAATACTTTGCTAGAAATTAAGAAATTAGCTGACAGTATTGGAAATGAGACTATTAAGTATCTATCATTTTCTCGCAATTTTGGTAAAGAAGCAGGGATTTATGCCGGCTTAAAATTTTCATCAGG
>Ga0131853_10007384_pt1 | contig 19875 bp, 16 predicted proteins | sample TergutLab28metaG_FD_92764 | JGI IMG/M metagenome (GOLD analysis project Ga0131853, IMG submission 92764) | Labiotermes labralis P1 segment gut microbial communities from Petit-Saut dam, French Guiana - Lab288 P1 (version 2) (version 2) | ecosystem: Host-associated > Arthropoda: Insects >... | reverse complement strand
CGGATACCACACCACCCCAGCCAAACCACAACGTAACACCAACACACATCGAACCAGAGCAATACAACCCATGAAATAACTCAACAAATAAGTCGCAAGTTCCTGAGGATGGATGTACTAACATCCGAAAAATGTTGAGCATTAAATAATGAAATAGAAAAGCAAGTGACACCACGTTGGTCTCTCTTTATTCACCTATCAAGATGATTCACGGTCCAATAAACATAAGATAATCCGGTATCTTAACAATAACTCATTAGAGCAACAAAATCCCTTGATACATCTGAGAATCCAATTTCTTCTAACATCAGTAGTCGTAAGATATATATAATTAATTACGACAACGAACTAGTTAGTACAGTGTTTCTTATCACGGAGAATAAGGACGTTTCTGCGCAAAAAGCGACCACTGCCTCTCAAAGTAGGAGGCAGCTATTGACTACTGAGGGTGGAACGGACTGGCACAAGAAATATCACCCTTATCGAACAAATTAGTAGAGGGCTTTAGAAGATCAGTGGTTTTCTGGATAAAATGTTAGTTACCGCTCGCTTTCAATAATTTTGCGTATGACATCTTTTTAATTCTTGGCTACCTTTGTACTTTATTCAGAAAATCTGACGAGAAAAAAAAATTTCGTGATACAAGAGGAAGAAGAGAGGACGCTGTAAAACTGTACTGTGTCTTAACAACATATGTAATGGCGGTGTGCACTGAATTCATCTGGCTGAGAAATGGTCCACCGGGGAGGAGTTGGCTTTTTTGAATCCAGCAATGTAATTTCAGGATCCAAAAGAGAGAGGATGTATATACTGCTGTCGCATCGCTTTTTCTCCCCACGATTTTTTTAACCGTGCATTTTAAATGTCTGCATTGTATAAAGTTGAAGTAAATGAAGAATCAGAGAGTGTGGGGTATGAAGTGGTAGTGACATACAATTTTCCATACACCATGATTGTCGAAAACTTACATTTAGGGCCCCCAAAGTTCATTTTTTTTATTGTTTCTTGCAGAGTAGCGCTAGTAGAATGTTGCACGCGGTAGAAATAAGGAAATTTCGAAACCAGAGAGTGAGTAACTCAAGCTTGGTGTCATCGAAACACCAGTCGCATGTAAAGAGAGAGACAGAGCGGGAGAGCAGCCAACACCTCTTAGGTTTCGACGCAAATGCATGCTGTGGCCAGGGGTGCCTTACGGATACTTCTCGAACAAAACCACACAGCGACTGCTCACTCCCTGTGCATACTAAAAGCTTCGGTGATGCGAGAGACTGGATTCATTATAGCAAAGCCAGGTTCTGCCAGTCCGTTTCTCTCCTAAATAGGACGTCCCCCGTCTTTATCGCGTGGCTTTTGTGTGAGTCTCTCCGTCTGAGAAGAGGTGATGCGTTATCATTCATCGCTATGCATAACGGAGTCCAGATGTCGAGCCTGTCGATGACGATGAGAGAAAATGCAGGTGGGTTTCTCGGTATCTCAACGAAAAATTTTCCCAAAGGAATATCTGAATCAAAGGGAGAGTGTACCTGCAAATTTTCATATCCCTTAAGACTTGTGACTGTAAAACTGTTGACCGACTGTCTATCCTTGCGTTCCGTATAAAGAGTCAGTTTCACGCAAGTAAATTGTGAATGTTTTTCTCCCCAATTATATCGCCAAAAAAGAAAACAAATCGACTTAAAAACAAAAGCGATCAACTGGTTGATAGGAAAAATCCCATATATCTGTAGAAAACAAATTACTCATCTACAAAGCAGTAATCAAACCTACATGGAGCTACAGAATAGAACTGTGGGGTTGCGCCAGCAAGTCCAACATAGTCATCATGCAGAGTTCCCAATCCAATATTCTCAGAGACATAGCAAATTCACACTGCTATGTAACAAAATATTACTCTACAAACAGACTTCAACGTTCCTTACTAAGCGACGTCATCCATAAAAGAATCAATAAACATCACAACAACCTGGAAGTCCATCCAAATCCCCTATTAGAGCCTCTGCTACAACCTATAAACACTAGGAGACTAAACGATGTTGGCCTTTAGACTTGCAAGGCACCTGAGTTGACGTTGTTGGATGCATACCCAACCACGCTATAGTAATGCATGATATCGTAGCGCACTGTTTATGATCATCACATTAGCTTATAAATTGTATTTTTTCTGATTGCTAATAAAAGTAAATAAAATTCCCTAATGACGGCTCATATAGGACTGAAACTTGTGCGAGACCATAATTATATATTTTTTTCCATTGTAAATATGTTATTTTAAGTGTATTTATTTGAACTGTTTAATAAATAAAAAAACTGTTACCTAACTAACGAATTACCCGCATGAAATATGGTTTCTTGCGCACGTTATTTATTGTTTATTTATGAAATATTTAACGACGCTGCTAAGCACTCTGATATTATAGCGTCGAACAGCAAGATGGTCCGTGAAAAGTGAGTAGAAACGGTTTGAATGGAAAATGCAATAGCCTAATTTGAGGTAGTATTAAATTTTCCAAGACGGACTGACGCAAGGCGCGAGAGCGTAGAATATGAAGCTTGAACGTAATCTTCAATAATATGACTCCGAATAACAAACAGCAAATTCAGACCAGCTCCTTAACAGCAAGAACGAAATATACGTAGACACCTCTTGTCTAGATACCATAGGATACTTTCGAATGTAATCATAAGCCTACTCACCAAACAGACGCCGCTATTCAAGAATACAGAAACTAATTTGTATATAATTTTAAATAGTTTGTAAAAAATTAAATTTGATTTGTGTATATATTTTATATCAGACTGAGATCTCATTCTGTCCCAATATGACATTTGTGACTAATTTTATTTGCATGTGCCAGGGTGGCCTAAGGGTGACAGCATAAATTGGTTGAAAATGTAGCCACTTTTTGTGATTTAATACAATACAATTAGTTGAGTCGATGACATAAACAACTATTTTGTAACTTGTAAAAACACAATGGTACATCTACTACAAGAAAATGACGTTGAGGAAATAAGCTGTGATATTTAACACAGCTGGCTCAGGTTTATATTCGTTCCCAGTCTGTTGTGAACATGATGAAGAAACACGTAATAATATGCAGTATATTAGTTATAAGTCGCGTATGTCACAGACCTGTTACTTGATGAAGTTCATGGATGTTTTGCTAATGTGTTAAGAATTATCAGTTACCAGTAACGAGCTCAGTGGAATGTTTACTGCGTCAGGCGTGACATAAATATTACGTGCTTCTTCCGCCCACATTATTTGATCAGGGTGATTCTTAACAAAACAAACGCCACAGTTTTCCAGACAACATTCACCAACTGGTTTCTATAATGGACAAGGAGTATGTTCTCTGTGCGGTAGGATCTACCTAACAACAATGTAGACAAATTTAGTCTTCAACATGTTAAAAGGAATTCCTCCATTTTTACCGTTCATTCTCTCGATGTTTACCGTATGGATTTCAGTTTTATGTGGACAATCATTAAGTAAAATATTCATTCTATATTTGAAATTACCGTCGTCAAAGTAAGATAACAGAAATATGTAGTAATTACAGCCAGTTTAAGGAATGATAATCTCTTCCCGCCGGTGTTACTGTGTTGCCTAAACGATTATCAGAAACTGTGATGGCAGATTCATATACAGCCTGTCAGCTTGTATCATCTTTCATTTATGTTATATACGTACTTTAAACGACATGAAATTTTTTTACTTGCATTTTAAACTTTGCTGTTTGTCCTAATTCTGACTATTTTGATACAGATAGACGCATATCATTCGATACTGATGTGCTCCCAACCCTCTCCCTCACCAAAACACACATACATAAAAGATGCTTACGATTCCCCTTATAAGAGGCAGGAAAGTTAATTCCCGAAACCCCGATGTTCTATCGAAAGTTCCCTTCGGAGAGTTATATGGCGGAGATAGGGAGATGTTACACTGCAGGGCGTAGTCAAAGATAATCATGTTGTGTCCGGAGGACAAAATAAAAGACGTGCTCTCTTCTTGCAGAAAGCACGATGTAGATACATTTACTGCAATGTTTTGACATGTACCATCTTCAGCGCAATAATCGGATCCATAATATGTAAATAACTAACAGGATGCACTTCAAAGCTTATAATGTGTTTTATTTACCAACATGTTTAGGTCCCTATTTTTACCACTGTATTCGAGTAAAAATATCAACATGAAGATGGCCGCAATAGCGGTCGAAACATGTTGATGAAAACACAGTGAATTAAAATATATCATAAATACCGAAGTGCATTTTGTTGGTTATTTATATATTATGGATTACTATAATATTTTCACACAATAAAAGATTTATATATTTTAATAAACCCACCTAAAGAATGTGGTATTTTCTTCATTTTAAGCTTTCGCCGTGTTCTATATGTAATGTGTTTTCTTTGGGGTAATTCTCCGGCCTCTGAGTTCTAATAGCCGACATTTCGGAACACTATCAGTTCCATCTTCATGCCTATGAAGATGGAACTGATAGAGTGTTCCGAAACGTCAGCTATTGGAACTCAGAGGCCGGAGAATTACCCAAAAGAAGACACATTACATATGAGGTATTTCTCTGTACGCATTTCGACTTTTGCTTTGTGCAAAAATACAAATAAACAACGCCAAAGTAAAATGCGCAGCACGCCATAAATATTTCGTCTTTCCAATTCTGTTTCATTACGGAATAGTAACGTCCTAGCTTCGTTACTGCACCTGCAGTCGCTGCCATGTTTACAACATTATGTCCTAATCGCATTAACATAAGTTGTTCGTATTCATTACACAGGATTACGCTCGTTTCCTCACCCTTCCAAAATGTAGTCGGCTTCTGGCAGTGATAAGGGCAATTACAAACTGATCTAATTCCATAACGGCCACTATATGAGAAGCTGTCATTCGCCTAATCAATTAATGCCCCGACTTTTATGGAATCTGAAGTCGCAGAATCACATTCAAAAAGGTCATCAGATTCCATCCCATGCCATACGGATTTATCATATTTATTTAAAATTCTTTTCTCTATATCTATTTTAACATTAACACCAGTTTGTGGTCTATACAGTAAATATATTTTGTACGAATATCCGAAGCTTTATACTGTCACCTTTCTTTCTTAAACTGAATTCATGTTTGATACGAGAAAAGAAATGTAATGTTTCCCTCCCCTGAGAAGAAGTGGAATCGCAAACCTGCGTAATTACGCCAAGTATGCAAATCTTAGGATATAATATTGCCTGTTGTGTTGTATGGGTGTGAAACTTGGTCGTTCACATTGAGGGAGGAACATTGACTTAAGGTGTCTGAGAGGAGGGTGTTGAGAAGAATTTTTGGGCAAAAGAGGGAAGAGGTAACAAGAGAGTGGAGAAAACTATATAATGAGGGACTTAATGATCTATATCCACACTTAATATTATTCTCGTGATAAAATCGAGAAGAATGAGATGGGCGGGTCATGTATCGAGTATGCAGAAGAGGAGAGGCGTATACAGGGTTTTGGTGTGGAAACCTGAGGGAAAGAAACCACTTTGGAGACCCAGACATAGATGGAAGGATAATATTAATATGGGTCTTCAGGAAGTGGGATGTGGGGGTGTGGACTGGATCGATGTGGCTCAGGATAGGGAAAGGTAGCGAGCACTTGTGAATGGAGTAAATAACATTCCGTTTCCCTAAAATGGGGGGAATTTCTTGAATATCTGAAAACCGGTTAGCTTCTCAAGAAGGATTCTGCGCCATGGAGTAAGTAAGTAAGTAAGTTAGAAAGTAAGAAAGAAAGTAAGTAAGTAAGTAACAAGTAAGTAAGTGAATAAGCAAGCAAGTAAGTAAGTAATTAAGTAAGTATGCAAATCTTAGAAAGAAAACTATCATGTGATCCACTATTACTGTCACTGTATTAATGCATGTGCTAAGGAGTAGTGAAATCTAACAAATTTCGGCTTACGCAATCCCTCCAAAATGCAGACAAATGTTTTTGTCTTGTGATATAATTACAGTCTGTAATTATTAAGGGCGTTCTTTTGCCGGCTGCTTCTTATTCTGATTGCAATTAGCACCCAACAACACTGTCACATCGCTTCGCTTGAGCATTCTGCTGCTCTCAAGCAAATCTGAAGTGAACAGAACATTTGAAGTGCGACCGTCTTTGATGTTAGGAAACTGAGCATTTCAAACAGAACGAATTAATATTATAAATCCCAACTACGTAACATGAAATACGCATATTAGTGCTTCTAAGTTCGTTACGCGTTTCCGCTATTATTATAAGGTGAGATGTCATTCATAAACATTATCAAGAGTTTATACTTGAACAAATTCCGATGTCTGCAGACATAACAGCTAAACAGGCTTAAAATGACAATGTTTTAATTTCAGCCTCGGCGACGTTCTAGTGCTGTCTTAGTTGTTTATCTTTAATTGGTAGACTTATCTACTTACATATTCATGGCTTTACTCCTGCATTCAGTCATCTACTTGTGAATGTATTCTGCGTTTCCTAATTGTACCTTTTCTCAACAAAAGAATTCATAGTCCATTATTCATATTTAGTATTGTTGCCAGTTACTAATTTCTATTATTCGATACAAAGTTCAAAATGTGCAGTTAAATACAAAGAAAATATTATTAAAAAACGCGAGGTTTTAACCCAAGGAATTAGCTGTCTTTATGTTTTTGTCGATGAGTTGTTGTGGTCAACACGCTTACCCAATTCAGTGCTCCTCCTCTGCTTAGTTCAGAATCATGTATGAAGACCTACGAGGAGCAGGAGGTGTTAGCTTCGTGATGAGTCTCACGGTCAAGTTGTTTATCTCCGAGCAAACAGCAGCCGCTGTTTGTCACGCGAGAGTTTGAGTGGGTGCCAGTACCGATCCGGACGTTCTGAAGAATATTAAAATATATTTTGCCTATGCGAAAACGAATCCCGAATCTTCAGTCATGCAGTCCAAATACCAGTCACCATACAGACTGAGATACCTGGTCTTCCAGTGTTCTCAAAATAACTGTCATAAATATTATGTTAAATGACATTAAAATATATAACAATCATCTCGTATGCTGAAATTAACAGCGATTAAAACTTTAAATCCATTGATGCTGCACGCGGTCAAATGTGGGTGTCTTCTTATAAAGACACGTTAGTTTACTACCCTAATGTAAACGTAACGGAGGGTAAAATGTTACCAGATTATTGTTCTGACTTGCGAAGTGGTTATTTTGTTACTGAATATGAAATACAAAATAGAGGAGGAATGTTAAATTTTTAATAGTTTTAAGGACTAATTTTGCAAGAGAAAATGAGGATGCGGGTAGAACAGAGAGATGCTTCTAATATCCTATTGACACCGTTCAATCAAAAATACGTGGTTCGTTGTTTCGATTCTCTGTTAAAATTTAAAAACTCTAGTTAGAGGTTCATATGACTTTTTTCAGTCTGAATGAAAATTGTGGCACAAATCTTATGACACACCAATTGCTTCCTTGCACATCCTTCATAATTAACAAATCATACGTCCTACCCTTTAACGTGATTAAAAATGATTCATTTGAAAATTTGTCGTTAATGAGATACGAAAATAAGAAGAAGGAAGAAAGAAGAAAGGAAGTGCTGTTGGTAAGAAGATTTGAAAATTCGTGGTGGAATTCGTTTAGAAGTTGTTTGTTATTTGTTGGTCCAAATTGAACGGAAGACGGGTGAACACCAGAATTTGCGGAGGTCTTCCTTCTTTGCGAAATGTATTGTATTAAATTGGACAGGAAATTTCTTTCTTTAACGAAACTTTGAACTTAATTAGGGAGTTTCCAAAAGCCCTTAATGGGCCCTGTCGCAAGTCAGTTTACAGCAGTTCAAAACTTAAAAACATACCTCTTTAAAATAGTGTTTAATGTGAACTTCGAATCTAAGCCAATGGTCTCCTTCTCTTACATTTCCGAAATAAACTGTTTTGCGCATTTGTACTGTGTTAAAAGTCTTCCTAAATGCTTTACTTCTGTTACCGCCTTTAATATAACAATTCAAATAATAATAATAGACAAATAGGACAAGATATTAACCTTGTTTCTTCTAGAACTAAGTAAAATTACATGTTCGCAAACGATTAACAATTATCGCCGTACAAAGTCGGTTTTCGAAACTAATTACGGAATTGTGGTCCATATAAGTGAGTTGAAATGTAGCCAGAGACTAACGACTGTTACCCAACTACTGCTATTTATGAGGAGATAAATCCTTTGTTTATTTGTGTGTTTGCTTGTTTTCCTTTCTGACAAGTATTGGAAAAACCTCCTTCGATGTGATCTTCGGGCGTTTCCTTTGACAAACCGAAGAAAACATTTTTCCTCGTATTGGAGTAAGCTACACAAATCGCATGATAGAACTTCGATTGCTTCCTGTCATATGTGTATCACATCGGCCTTGGGGATTTTTGACGGTAGATCTTCAGATACAATGAATTGATGGAAATATTACAACATTTGTAGATGACAGACGATACTGGCAAAAATTCTCATCGGCAAAGAAATTCCTAAACTACAGCCCGAAAGGTTGCGGGTTCGATTTCCGACGGGGTCATTGGGAGTTGTTATTGACATAGTACATTCGGTCGCACTCTTGCTTTGAAATAAACTCAGCCGCTAACAGAAATGTGTACCAGGTATATATATATATATATGGTGGCAGCTAAAGTTGGTCGGTGCGTACGGTTAACAACCTTACCAACTTCATGTTCCAATAATTTAAAAATTCTGGGAGTCTCAAATTCATGCAATCCTGAGACCCTATCCAGGAATCTTTAACATTTGCTTTGCTCTGAGGAAACTCCTACGTATAAAGGATTACTGCAACAGATCTAGATGAACCAGCCTATTATTATGATCTTGCGGGATATATCAGAGCAGTGATAATAACAACAATTTCGCGTTCTGGAGTTTACGGCTACAAAAATATGCCGTCTATCTTCCATCCTATTTTGGTGGTTTTGCGAGTTTCTCTTTCTTTCCAGGTGATTTTCGGAATGGCATCGCGAAATGAACTGTGGTTTTTTCACCCTGTTTCACACTTCTTCGATATTCATAATTACACCGTGATGCTGATAAGTCCACAGTCCCACTAGGAAGGAAACAAGTTCGGAAACATGTTAGGGACACGCGCGATTTCAACAACATCGAGACGCGAGCTGTCATCAAACATTTTTTTTTGCAAGGCAAGGCACCAAAGGAAATTCACGCCATTGTGATTGAAACATTAGCTTGTTTTCTTCCTGGTCGGAATAAGGATTTATCAGGACCCCTGTATAGTCACAGCTTTCTGCCATTTGTAAAATTTATTTCTAAAGTAGAAACAAAGTCCGTATACAAATTAAGAAAAAATATATTTTGGGGCTGGGATCCATTATTGATATTCAGAATTTCTGTAGTTTTTTTACTGGGGAAATTTTGGAATGTTAATTTCAAATCAGTCACGACCACTGTTACATCCATTCTTTTCAACTGATCGCTGCGAATGGTTTTATGAGTCAACGCTATGAACGCAAGCGGTTTCCAGCGAAATATTTAAAAAAAACTCCAAGACCAATTTAGTATTTATTGGCAAGATATTGGCTTTATGAATTCCTGGAAGTGAAGCAGTCTACCGTATTACTTATTAGAAAAAAGTTATATAATTGCACACCTAATTCAGACAGGCGGATTCGGATGGTGTTGTTAGTTTCCCTCTACTCCACGATACAGCTACCGTAATTCTGTTATGGGTAGTTGTCATTGACTAACCGACTCTAATGTGGAAGGGAGCGATAGTGATACGGTTTAAGGTGCGAGAGTGCCGGAGGGAAGAAGTAAGAAAACTCAGTTAGCGGTTCTCGTGGAACTTTGCAAATGCACGTCACTCTGCGGTGCATGAAAAAAACGAAGGGTTTAATTAGCCTTTTGAAGCCTAATGTCAACTATAGTGGTCGTACCGCACCGCTAACCTCTAAAGTTGCATTTTATATATTTATTCAACAAATATAGATACTGAATATTTTTAACATGGTATATTCTCTCCGTTTGTTTCTCTTCAAAATGCACTTTGTTTCATAATTCTAACATATTTGGTGCCTGTGTTATTCACATTTTATATACAGGATGTGCTAAAATTAAAAAAATAATTCCGGCACCAAAAGGTTAAAAATATTAGTTAACGAACAATATAGCAGAGTTCTTCATGAAAAGCTGACAGTCGCTCGGCTGGTCAACAAATTGCATGTAAAACGTTAACCTTTATTGCTTTCTTCACAAAAGCTATGCACGAATTATATCCAGAAGTACCTCAGTTTTGAACCAATATAATTTGACATATGATAGGATGTGATATGATATATTTGTTAATTGCAATTGGGTTGACACCCGGTGGCAGTAATAAAGTATGTATTTACACACAAACAATGTACAGAATAACACAATTAAACAGGATACACAGAACACAACATATGTAACAATAAGAATACATAAATATGAATGCTGAACCATATAACACGTTGTAATGCCTAACCAAAGAACTAAGAAGAATAATTAGTACTAAAAGGGTGAATGTCTCTAATTAAAATTTTCACAAACTCTGTTCAATCTCTTGTAAAATAAGACAGGAAGAAAGTATAAGTTTCTTAAGATGCGAAAGCAAGTGTTTTGAATGGAAAGCGAGGAAAAAAAATGGTAAAGAAAAATGAAAAAGGAAAAGGATATGAAGTGATTGAAAGACAAAAATCTAAGGTGGCCTATGTCGATGTTTCTAACGTGTTTCTTATCCATATCCTTCCGACCTTGAAAAAACTTTGACTTCTACAAATACCGAATCACGCCACTAGGTTTTGTGGTCACAAACGATTAATTATATTTAAATATCCTCCATACATAAGTGGATATCACCTTCAGTCCAGTTCAAGCAATCACAACACCTGAAATTTTGAACATTCAACTTAATGCTTCATGCTACATTTTTCGGTCATTCGTTTGACCCTCATCAGGTACAAAAATTCAAGAACAAACAGGAAAAATGGTCTGCTGCATGTTTCGGTCAAATGAATGAAGTAGGAAACAATAAATTGAAAGTATGAAAGTTCAAGTGATGTCACTGCGTGGATAGAAAGTTAGTGACCGAAGATCACAATTGGTACAATGTTGCCAAAAATTGGTTATTATGATTATCAAAATTTTTGTCGATAAATTAATTTATTCAGTCAATAACACAACATATATTATATTATTGAAAATATAACACAATGTGAACACAATGGGATGGCTCATATCAAAACAGTTTCTAACGCTTTTGATTACACAATGCATTCAACAAAGGAACTCAATCTCGTGAGGAATGAAGTGAGCCAGCAATCTTTACGCATTAACATCACAATCACCTATTAATATATTTTTTTTTAAATTGCGGGGGGCGAGGAATATTATCAAAGTAACACTTCGTGTATAATGAAACATAATATAATTTGTTGGTCCAGTTACTTTAAAGTTATAAATAGGACGCAAAATGGAAATATTTTTCTCGTGTACTGTGACCAGAGAGCAAGCCATGTGGAGGTACACACTTTTGAAGTTAACACACTGAACCACGCGAAAATTAGATTAAATTTTAGGCGCAGGAGTCTTCTCCCTATACAGTGTGTCTTTCTACAAACCGAGTTTAAAAAAAAACACTTATATTTAACTCATATCTTCATTACAAACTAAGGAAAACTGCAAATATTCCCATTGTCTCATTTCAGTAACGTAGGCTCATTACAATCGCAACATTACTCCTGTTATTAACGAAAGAACGTCAAATCCACCGGCATATTGCCACATTTCTTCAAGAGACTAATATTCTTTCTACGTACTAGAATATGTTAAGCCTTAATACAACACATAATGCTGTATATTCTCTCTAGTAATAAAGCGCATCTCGTATATACTCTACAGTAATTTTTGCCGTATTCCTGTGAACACATTACTGTTACTATACTGAAAGTAATCTCCGTACTCGTGATGGAAAAATTACTCTTTTCAGAACACAGCAGGCTGGGATGGGTTACAGAACAAAGCAGAGGAAAAGACATTGTTCAAAAGTAGCTTATGAATGGGGCTACTAAAGACCGAGAGTACTTTATAGGAAGATGGATTGTTTTAAAGTCTCAGGTTATTCAAGACGGATGATCTCGGTACCAAGAGGACTACTTCAGATAACTTGAAGAAGTTGACCCTCCTTAAGTTCGACATAAGTGTTTCTTTTGATACAAAACTTGTTACTTCAAGTTTGTCTCCTTTAACTTGTCGGGGATTTTTACGTTACTTTCGTTAATGACGTAACAGTCCTTTCTTATTACAACACAGTATTTTATTCTCCACCTATTTTGAGCATAAATTGGGAAATATTATGCTGTTGTATAATTAGAGTCTTGTATGTAATTTAGAAACCAAAATTAATTTATAAATTCTGCTTCATCTAGGTCTCATACAAGGTGTTATTTCTTTCATTTTGAGGAATTGTATTATCAATAGAACTGAGAGAATTATGAATATCCGAGAAGCAAAAGTGGAAGCTAGATTTAGTTCTTACGAATAATTAAAAACTGACAGTGCATTCTGGGCGGACATGGGGCAAAAACGGAAAATTAAAACACACTTGTAGTCCGAAAACACGAAAGAAGAAAATGATTCAGAGACGAAAACTGAAAAAGAAAAATAAGCTTAAATTTTACCTGCAGAAGTCAGGATATTCCTAGATTGAAGTGATTGAGAATTGGATCCAAATGAAGGTGTCTGTAAGTGCAGTTGCAGAATTTTGTATTTTAAAAAACTTGGAAATTTTATAAGCAGATGAGTAATTACAAATAAGAAAGACGACTAGGCGATGGAAATAGTGGTTGGTTAATTGAACTTTCTAAGCTCTGGTGCAACGAATTTCCCTGTTCAAGACGCACTGGCACTGAAATTCGAACGCCTAACTCTACTCCTCATGTGAGCTAGAAGTTAAGCTCATTTTTATCTCTACATTATTCGGCCCCTACATTATCCAGTACGTGTAAATCAAGAAATTTCCCGTTAGGTATCTCACTAATGTCAAATACTAAAGCACCTTAATTCATCTACTACAAACTGTATTCTTCATCGGCATAATAGTTATAAATCACACGATTATTAAACAATATGCAAATACCAATACTTTGCATCACACATGATAAATAAACGAAATAAAAAAACGAGGATTCTTCTAAAATTCTTAACATCTAATACTTTATATAAATACCATTATGATATGTATATGAATGTTGCGTCGTTCTACCAAATCCAAATAATCCGAAAACTGAACCTATATTTTGGGAGATGATGGTTTCTGAAATGCAGAACTATCATATAAATGTTACATTAATACATTTTCTTTAGTTTGTAACACATTATTACTAGATGAATGACGATTAAATAAAATGCCATCACATACCTAGAACTATGACCGAACATAAGGTCATGGAGGGGGAACTGGTGACTGGTTGCAATTGCAGCAAGATATGGATAAGTAGCCTTAAATAGCGCACACAAAATGAAGTTCTGTTATTATGAAAGTCAGAAAACGAAACATTCGAAGAGAAACCTCACCCTATATAACATTATCCACCACAGATCCCAAATAGGTTGGACAAGGAGCGAACGCGAGCCTCAATATTGAGAGATTTCCTCCATGAAGTTAGGTGATTTGTTAGCTCGTTGGTTAGTTATTAATTCAGCAAATTAAATGAAACACAATTTATGAATTACGTAACGCAAAATCCTGCATGTGACAAAATATTACAAAATATTCATACACTTTCACTTGTGTTTTAAGCCCAAAAAGGGTGGCGTGTGTTGTTTTTAAGGCAGTTTTGAGCAGTTAATTCACTTTCGAGTAAAACAACCAGTGACTTAAGTTGATTTTCACTTAAGATATTTAATTATTATTTTCACAAAATATGCAACCTCTTAGTGTATTTGTGAATAAAATTTCTGACATTTGTACTGTAGATGTCTATTTTATGAGCACAAAGTTGAGGTTAAATGCAAAATCTTATTTGGAAAGCTCAAGCTACTTACTGGAATAAATATAACTCAGATGCTCAGCAGAACACTATTACCAATGTTTACACAATCTGAGAAGGATCCAATTCCATTTCTCCATTTTCCGTTCCTTAATCCCCACATTCACTTTCTACATCTGTCTCACGTAGTAAAGATTTCGCATGGAATCCACAATTAAATTTACTTTCTTTCAAACCTTACAAACTTCCTCTATCGCTTTGCAAAGCTCCCAAAACAGCCAATCATTCTTCTTCTTTACTACGACAGTGCGCAGATAATCACAAGGCTAATGTAAATTGTTTCCGTAATAAATTGTTTAATGGACATTGGTAACTATACGTACCAAGTGCTGTAGTATTAAAGTTTTCACTTTACCCACCTTACTTACTTACTCCATGGAGCAGAAATTTTATTTAGAAGCTAACAGTTTTGCAGCTAGTCAAGAAATCTCCCGCATTTTGTGGAGCCCGAAGATTTATTACCGCATTCGCAAGTACCTACCAACTGTACTTATTCTGAGCCAACTCGATCCAGTCCATACCCCCACATCCAACTTACTGAAGATCCATCTTAATATTACCCTCCCATCCACGCCTGTGTCTTCCAAGTGGTCTCTTTCCCTTAGGTTTCTCCACCAAAACCCTGTACGCACCTCTCCCCTCCCCCGTACGCGTTACATGCCACGCCCATCTCATTCTTCTTGATTTTATCACCCGCACAATATTGGGTGAGGACTACAGATCATTAAGCTCATCATTATGTAGTTTTCTCCGCTCCCCTGTTACCTCATTCCGCTTAGGCCCAAATATTCTCCTCAACACCCTATTCTCAAACACCGTCAGTCTACTTTCCTCCCTCAATGTGAGTGACGAGTTTTCACACCCATACACAACAACAGGCAAAATCATAATTTTGTATTTTTGAAATTTAATGTTTGGATAGCGAACTGGAAGACAAGAGATTCTGCACCAAATAATAGCAAGCATTTTCTGACTTCAATCTGTTCTTAATTTCTTCCTGAACAAAATTTTGATTTGTTAAAGTCGTTCCAAAATATTTGAACTCTTCCACCCCTTCAAAAGAACTATTATCAGTCTTCACAGTGACTTCATCCTGCATTCTGATTTCGATAAATGACCATGTACTAAGTTTTATTAGCATTTACTTCTAGTCCAATCTCCTTACTAGCCACTATCAAAGATTCTGCGTTTTCCTTTGCAGTATATACGCTTCCTCCCAATGTATTAACATCATCAACATAAACCAGAAGCTGATGTGTACCATTTAATTTCAAGCCATCCTGGATCACCTGAACCCTCCTAATGGCTTACTCTAAAGCAAAGTTGAAAAGCAATGGCGACGGAACTTCTCCTTTTTTCAGACCATTCCTAATAGGAAACATGTCGGACAAATTCTTGCCTACCCGGACTCTGCTATATGTTTCAATGAGACACATTTTTATTGGCCTTTCCAGTTTCATGGGGATAACAAACTCAATGAGAATGTTATATAAGACCTCCCTCCTAACTGAATCATAAGCTTTCTTGAAGTCTATAAAGAGATGATGCACTGATTCATTGTATTCCCATTTTTCCTCAAGTATTTGACGAATGCAGAATATATGATCAATAGTTGACCTGCTGCAACGGAATCCACATTGATGATCCCCAATAATTTCCTCTGCTTATGGAGTTAACCTTGACAGCAAGATGTTGAATAAAAATTTGTGCATACTTGGCAAAACTGATATGGCCATATAATTACTACATTCTGTTTTATCACTCTTCTTATAGATTATCAACTCCTTCCACTCCTCAGACAATTCCTCTTTATTCCAGATAGAAATAATAAGTTTATGGATTTCATAGCGAATTGTTCTACCCCTGCTTTAATCAGTTCTGCTGGTATTTGATCAATACCTGGTGATGTGTGACTTTTTAGCTTTTCAATAACCAACTCAAAATCAGAGTCACTTGGCTCAGGTACTAGTGGTTCTGCTATGTGTATTGCCACCTGCCTAACATCTTTAACCCCACGTACATTCAATAGCTGGGAGAAATAGTTCCTCCATCTAGACAAAGTACTGTGGGAGTAAGCAATCAAATCGCTTTTGTCATCCTTCACTATATTAGTTCTAGGCTGGTAAACCTTTTTAAGTCATTGATGCTCCTATACAAGTACCTAATATTTTTTATCTTACTGTTAGTTTCAATTTCCTCAATTTTAATTTTCAGATATGTTTTCTTTTTGATCCTGAAATGTCTGCCAGCATCATGTCTTACATTGAATTTTATGTTTTGCTGACCGTGGATCCTGGTACAACTCTGGGTAAATGACCAACTTTATGCACAATTATATTATATAAAACGTTTGTTAGTAGTGACCGTTCGGTGTGCAGGTTGAGAAGAAGTTCCTTCTCAACCTGCACACCGGACGGTAACTTACAGAGGATACTATACCAGACGCTGTATTAATACAATTAGACCTCCTGATGATGAACACAGAGTTGCTCGAAACATGTAGAGGATTATAATAATAAACGTTTCATATAACGTAATTGTGCATCAAGTTGTCATTTACCCAGAAATGTCTTAACATTGTTCAGATTATCTACGTTGCTTTGCTTTGGATTATGTATCCACTGACTTTTAGCCTGCTTCCTTTGATTTAAAAAACTTAAACATTAATCATCAAACCATGGTTTATGCTGCTTCAATTCTTGCAGACCTAGAATCTTTTTAGCTGTTTGAATGGTCCTATTAATGTTATCCCAATTCCTATTTATGTCTTCGAAACCACATGAGTTCTCCAAAGCTACAAACCTGTTTGTAATCTCAATCTGATACTCTTTCCTAACCTCCAGCTCATTTAGCTTTCTCAGATTAAATCTTTCGCCATGAAACCTCTGCGTTCCTTGTTTATTTACTGCTAAACTTCCCCTAACTTTTGCAACCACCATATATTGATCACTATCACTATCAGCTCCCTTGAAACTTCGCACTTCTAGTATGCTCGAATACCATCTCCTATCTATCAATATGTGATCAATCTGGTTGTGAGTCTTCCCTTCAGGAGAGGTCCACGTGTACTTATGAATGTTTTGTTGTGGGAACATTCTGCTGTTAAAAATTAAAATTTTCATGTGGCAAAGTTTACTATTTTAACACTATTATCATTACTAACCTGACGTAGACTCTCATTCCCAATTGTCGGTTTGAAAATATTCTCTCTATGATTTTATCATAGAATTTTCATATGGTATGTAGGCGAATGATCAAAAACCTGTTCTAATTCCTCGTAAAAACTGTCTTTTGAATTATCACTTTTTTCCTCACTTGGTTCATGCACATTTAGATCAATGATATTACACCAGCGACCTCTCAGAACTATATATCACACCCTATCGCTAACAAACTCTACTCTCGTAACCGCTGATACTATTCTGTGGTGTACAAAGAATCGTATTCTCAATTGATGATTTTCATTTCCTTTTGCATAAAAAAATTATAATCCCCTGCTCTTACTTTGCCCTCTCTGTCCCACCTGACCTCCTGCACACCCACAAAATCTAATTTATATCTAACCAATTCCCTGGCTGCTGCTGCAAGTGAACCTGCCCTCTACAGGCTCCTAATATTCCAAGTACCAAATCTCGTGTCGCTTTTCCATTACTTAGATCGTACCAAAGAATCAGTCCAGGTCCGAGGCTTTGTCTGTGAATATTTCGTAACAAAATACGTTTAAAAGGGAGGAGTTGTTAGCACCTCGCCCAATACCCAAGTTGCAGGACCACACCTTTTCGGCTGTCCGCGACTGCTCATTCAATATGTTCGCAGCTACCCTCCATATTCAAGGCCGTTCCTCCATCCGTAACCTGAGGATGCGTCTTGCCATGATGACAGGGACCTACTTGTCACAAGGTCACATTGCCAATCTAGTGCATTTATGTTATTCACTTGATTCTTACAGTAAAAATCTACTGATTCAGTAAATGTTATTAACTAATTCGTCTGTATGATGATCACAGGCTGTGTTCTCTATGACGTAGAATAGATGTTTAATATATAATAAGATATGAGTCAGCTTCAAAGTGATGACAAGAAGTTGGTTTCATACTGTTTCAGATATCCATTGTTTCAAGGGAGAAGCATTCTTTAACTAACGTAAAAAACCTTTCAATTACCTCGACACATTCCTTCCAGAATTCCCGCTTTTGTTTTTACACACCATTCAAACAACTGTGTAACTGCGGTGTTTGAGTTCTCAAAACTGTGTTGTTCTACATGTAAATCTGTATGAGATACTCATGGAGCGACACTGCGTAATGTCTCAGAACACTCGGATATTTAGTGCTAAATATGCTGCACCATTTGACGCGATCCCGAGTCAATTTAATCTAGTTATTATCTTCAAATAATTCCACTACATTTACCATGTTCGTGTACGCGGTGGCGCAGTTGGTTGAGGCACTGCGCTACAAACCGTAAGGTCGCGGGTTCGATTCCTGATGGTGTCACTGGAATTTTTCATTGACATAATATTTCTGGCTGCACTATGGCCCTGAGGTTGACTCAGCCACTAACAGAAATGAGTACCAGGAATATTTCCTGTGGGGTAAAGGTGGCCCGTTGTTAGGCTGACAACCTTACCACATTCCTGTGCCGATTGTCTTGAAATCTGGGAGCCTCAACTTCCTGGAACCCTCAGGGCCTGTCCAGGTCTGTAATGGAATTGCTTTACATTTTACGTTTTACATTTAACGTGTAAAAGTTAAAGATTTCCTGTAACAAGTCATGAAGAATCAGAGGGGCGATGGAATCCTCGACTTCCATTCTTTTTTAGATATTCGGCGCAAAAAGGACGACACAGTTTTCAGCTCTTTGGGCCGGCTGCACTTTACACACAAAGAGATTCCTTGGTTTTCATTTATGTTAGATGTTGCGTGTACCACAGGGTTACTGAATACAGACAGAAAGAATAAGTCACTTGAAAATTTCCAAGGACCCTACCGGGAATGGAACCAACAGCGACAACGCTCACTTTTCGCATTTGTCATCTAGGATATTTAATTTCATAAGCATTAAAAAATGTGGTAGTCGAATATTTATATCTTGCAAGCCACTAGGTTGAGCCATGCATAAGTTCATTTATCTACAAGTTCTGATACCACGACCCGTCGCAATAGACAAGAAATATTAATGTGTCTTTATCATATGCTTTAGTGTCGCCCACGGGAAACGTGTCATTGGATAACTTAAACTCTCAAGGAAGTTAAACTGTGTGTCGTTAAAATGCTCACTACAACGCTGTAGTGTGCACTTTTTTAAACTACACCCAATTTTAATCAACACCAGCAATTAACAATTCCAACACTCTAAGTTACACTCGCTGTTCAGATCCCAAGAGCAATACACGTCTTTTAAGTAACCGGGAGTCCTTGGGTACGAGGTGTGGCAATAAAGAAACGGGACTGCTTTTATTACTCATTTCCGGCCACGTCGATGACGAAGAGGAGGGTAGGGCATTGACCCGTGGACTTCCCTCTACCGTCATACAAAGGTTCATTCATGCGCATCGGTTAGTCTGGCCGTGACCATTGTTAGAAGCGGATCGTGTGTCTGAGCTCCGTCGGAATAATGCTGAGTGCTAATGTAGAACAACGCGTTAACATCAAATTCCTCACAAAACTTGGAAAATCTGCCACAGAAACTTACAATTTGTTGACAGAAGTGTATGGTGCTCAGTGTCTATCTCGCACGCAAGTTTTCGAGTGGTTTAAGAAGTTT
>Ga0131853_10007382_pt1 | contig 19876 bp, 18 predicted proteins | sample TergutLab28metaG_FD_92764 | JGI IMG/M metagenome (GOLD analysis project Ga0131853, IMG submission 92764) | Labiotermes labralis P1 segment gut microbial communities from Petit-Saut dam, French Guiana - Lab288 P1 (version 2) (version 2) | ecosystem: Host-associated > Arthropoda: Insects >... | reverse complement strand
CCACAATTGGTCCTGTACCGAACCACATTCTCTCAGTCCAATACCACACACCTTATTTATTTAATAAGGTTCGTACTTCACTCTGTATTGTGCATTTTTTGCCGCAATGAAATTTTAACAAATAAAGCGATCACGTCGCACGCTACAATAGACTTACAGCTGCTTGTAACTTGTATCTACATTCTATGCGTGTGAAGCACGGTATTATGAATTTGGAACAAGCAAGTTTACTCCAAAATGTGTTATTCATTGTTAGTAATGAGTCGTTAATTAATACGGGGGGATATTGTTGCAGATCAACCTAAACAATTTCTTGTATTTGTGGACCGTGTCCTTAAAGTAACCAATGTTACGTTCAGTATGATATATAAACTAAGTACCACAAGTTATTTTCTGCTCAATTAAATGCTAGTAAATAAACCTCTTATTGTTACGGAACCCAAACGAACATACTACCTTCACAAAAGCTTTGTACGGACCCTACACTGAATGTGCTGCAAATCAGTCGACATATTAACACTATTTTAAAAGGAGACATCCCTTTGTGATTTTAATATTCAAAATAAAACAGTTTTATAATTCGGGCGAAACACAACAATAGCTTACAATCATCAGCACCCTATTGTAGCCTAGGGTGCTGATGATTTTATGCTGCTTCTGTGTTTCGACGAAATATTAAAACCATTTTATTTTGAATATTAACATTATACTTATCTAAGACTAATTTTAATATTATCCTCAGACTTACGTCAAATTCGCTAAAGTTGTCTTTTACCCACAAATCTTCCAACCAAGGTTTTGTATGCTTCAACTTTTCCATTCATCCGTGCTACATAATATATCCTGCTCAATGCATTCAAACGATCTAACGCACGTTACGAAATCACTTTATAGGGATGGTGCCCAAAATTTTAGGTTTGTTACAGATATTGCTCGTCCCACCCTTGAGCTAATAAATTAACGTGGCACCCGACCTGTCTTAGTGGTGCTGCTGATGGCGCAAGATTGTGCGGGCTGCTCCCATTTGTCCGGGGGCTGCTGTCCGAGCGTCAGAACTATTCACACTACACTTCTTCCCTCAATCAACGCGAAAACGAGGTGTGCTGACGATACAAACAAGCACATGCTCGCACAATCAATACTCAGAATGTTCCTGCAAGCCCTTCCTTCTACCACCAAGTTTCAAAAGGATGAAGCAGCGTTACAAATTTCTGTACGTATCTCAGTAATAATGCTGGATGTATATCCCATATTATTTAAGAAGAATCGGCTTTCGAGTACATTTTCTGGTTCCTTCACCGGGGTGGCAGCCCCGTACAGTGTGGTAGGGTGCCACAGGACAGTCTGGTAGAGGTTCCTCCGTGCCCCTTCGCCTACGCCCCGGGACGGGTCCGCGCAATTGTGGTCTAAATCGAAAAGTTGGGAATGTGTTTAAGGGTGGTGCATCAGTCATATCCCATATTATTAAAAAGGATTGGCCGCCGAACAGTTTGGTAAGGTGCCGCCGTAGCCTGGTACAGGTTCCTCCGTTCCCTCCTACGCCAAATGTTTGGAAAAGTTTCTGTATCAGGGTGCCAGTTTCCGTGCAGACTGGTAGAGGTGTGGGTTCAGTGCAAGACAGACCTAAATGCGTCGCGCGCACTGCTCGTCCTTGAGCACAATATTATTAAAAAGGATAGGTTATAAGAGTGTGCCCCCCGTGGAGTCTGGTAGCGTGGCTTCCTTGCAGACTGGTAGATATGTCATTTGAGTGCCAAAGAGCCCTAAATGTGTCGCGCAATCCTCGTTCTTGAGCAAAATATTATAAAGGCAGGCCCCCTTACAGTATGGTATTTTGGTTTCTCTGTACCCACCCTTACGCCGATCCCAGCGTGGAGTGCAAGAATGGTGTAAATGTGGCCCTGCACAACTATTTCTAGAGCATAATAATAATATTAAAAAAGGGATCGGCAGCCGACTTCCCTGTGGGCCCATGGGCGTAAGTGTGGCCTCGTTCTTGAGCATGATAATAATATTAAAAGAATCGGGCGTTTGAACATTTATTACTTGAGGAGGGAAAAAATCAGCAGGTTGCGGCAACCGCTGTTATTTTGCAGGCGGACGCGAAGTTTGGAACTAAGAAACCTACAATGTGGTGGGCGTGCCACTGTGTTGATTGGTAGGGGGTCGGGCCTCAACACGTGATTTGGAGAAGGCTCCCCCGCGTGCTTTTATGAAGCAAAGTTTAATTTGACATCGTTAGAATCAAATTTGAGTGCACGATAATTTCCAAATTTGGCGTGATAGACCGTATGAAAATAATTTCGCACCCGCTTAGGTATATGTATGTTAAGAGTCGCAAGGCAAGTGTGTTGGTCACCCCTGTGGCAGTCCATGAGCAATGTAATGCATCGTTGTTCTGGGAAAAAACAGTAGCCAGTCACGCGCAGAGTCAGAATAGTAATTAAGCACGTTCACCTTGTTACTTATCTAACTGTATTTAAACACGTATACGAGCGTGCCTCTTTCTGCAATATCAGCAAGACTGGGCAAACTGTCGGTAGGACGGTGATGTCACCAACTGACGCAGCCATCTACTTTTGAAGCCACTGACGTAACATAGACCAAATCAGGGTCTTATGATATATCGAATGACGGAAGGAGGAGGTCTGTATAAAACGTAACCCCACCCTATCATAGCATTGTTGTGTTGGGCGCTTGCGTGTGTACTTCGCGAAGATGCTACATCCCCACCATAGCATTGTGAAGCTGCTAGTGGTGGACGTTTGTGTGAAAGAAGCTGCTACTGTGTAGACAGGAGGTGGGTGAAGTTTGTACATGATAACTAAATGCAGTGAGTTTTTTGAAAGTTCAACGCACATGTTCCAGCATGATCGTCACGAATACACTCGTGCAACATCGCTTACGTTTCCATACATAGCTGTTGTTTTTGAAGTACCTCTGCTTAGATTGGCCGAATGCATGGGGCAGAGGAAAAATCGTATGGTTCAATGACCCGCCGTTGTAATCGTACATACCGAGAGTTAAAGTACACGTAAGAGGAAACCGTATCGATTACCACTGAAGCCGAAGATAAAATATATCGAATTACATTCTTCAACAGGCGACGACTAGGTGACAATCGATAAGGTTCTCCCCCTTCCTCTTACATGTTAACCTTCTTCACTGTAGGTCGCCTCTGAAGAATGAAATTCGATATATTTTATCCTTAGTTTCGGTGACAATCGATACGTTTCCCCCTCCCCTTTCTTTGCCGTTTAATTCCTCTCTCGGTAGGTGATTCCCATTCGGGTCATTGAGCCAAACAATATTCCTCTATTTCCCCGCTCGGTAACCACAAAGAGACCACCTCAAACACAGGTCTGTATTTCAACGTAAGCTACGTTACGCAATTGTATTCCCGAGAACATCATCCTCAAAATTGTGCATAACACCCCTTGAGAGAGAACTGATGTCAGACTACACCTAGGTGGTTGTTGCTGCATCCGGGGGCCGATGGCTGCTGTATCCGGGGGCCGGTGGCTGCTGCTGTTCCTCCTGTGTGTGAAGAAGGCGTGGCGGGGTGTCAAGAAAACAAAGGTAAGTGCAGTGAATATTTTTTATATGCAGTGATGAAACACACAATTCGTTTAAAATTAGGCGTTTATTTCGTTAAGCAATAGTGAAACATAAGTTTATACAACTGTCACGGGTTCCTCGAACAGATGATGATGGTCTATGAGGTCACTAGCTTTAGGCACAGGTTCGACATACGTCACTGAAGTTACGGACGAAGTCACATACGACAGTACGTCCGGCAAAGCGATAGTGTAATCGCGCAATTGTTGTTGCACAATGTGAGATATTTGGGCTAGATATTGTAGGCCCTGTATAGTTAGGCTAATGTATTGCGTGTCGAAATACAGTCTTGCCGATCCGAAGTTTTTCGGCGGTGATAGCCGGAAGGCACCGCTCACGCACCCTGCACCGTTCCCTCCTCCATTGCAGACGGAAACGAGCAACTTGGGCAGACAGTCCGGCAGCGTGTCAATTTGTTCTTCTTTGAGAACGATGGATTTCGACCCGCACCTCCGTATGGAGCCGAATTCAACCACCCGATGATGGTCGCGTGCAGGGTACAAACCGACAGACACGTATTTGGTCCTCTCCGTGTTGATGAAAATAGACGCCTCAGCAGCACACTCTGGGGATCGAAGCCTGGACTGGCAGGCCAGCTGAGGCTGATGACGGAAGAGACGTCGAGCAGCAACTGCTCCAGTGTGAGCTTCCTCTTTGTAGCAGGTTGTTGTTGGCGCCTAGTACCCATCGCAGTAGCAGAATGATGTGGGACGTCCTCGATCGGGGTTTTTATAGAGCTGCAACAAATTCGGAAGAATGACGTGTCATATCAAGTGGACATTATAAAAAATCCTTCTTCTGCAGATAGCACATTAACCAATCGTAGAGTGAATGCACTGTTTTGGTTGCGCAAGCAAACTTGGGAAACTTGTGACATGTCAATGTATACCCGTGTTTGTGATTGAAAGAGACGGGAGGGGGGAACTCGAGATCCTCTAGGTTATGGATCCGCCGTCCCATCAGTCCGGGGAGGAATTGCATTTAGAGACGCCGTAGGTGTAGAGGTGTGCGAAACCGGCCACGGCTTCAGTGATATCTTTATGCAATTCTTTATATTCGTTATGTCCTTCGGCCCAATTCAGGCAGTTCTCTGACGAAAAGTGATCCCCCATCTTGTAGGGGCTCTTGAAACGGAACATCTCGGACGCGACGGCGTTGGCCACGCACAATTCCTTGACGACCGTCTCGTTCTGCCGACCCCGCAAGAACTCGTTCAATCACGACCTCCCTGCCTCCTCCAGCCATGTTAGATTAGGAATAATTAGACTCGTGCTGGATACCTACATTTTATAGGCAGCTGCGGCAGCATTGACCCCAGCCGCCCCGAGCCATCTGGGCCGCGACTTCGGCAGTGAACAGCCGCTCCACCAGCTGGTCTGCATGGTTGCACTATCAAATAGCGAGATGAATTGTTGGGGCGTGTAGCCCGATCCATGTAGAGCGCGATTAGACAGCAATACTTCCCGCAGACGTCAGCCGTCAGGCCTTGCATCTGTCGCCTGTTATAGTCCCAGATGGTGCAGTTGCGTTAATGAATGCCTGATTGTTGGTTATGAGATGTACGATGCCATACGAATCAAAGTAGTAGGCACTCGAAGATTTGGGTCGGAAGTGCATATGGCCAGCGAGTTTGAACGTCCCCCTGTGTGGTGATCGGCATTGACGATGGCGTTGGTGGTGTCTTGCGTGATTGATTGTGGCAGGAGATCGGAGAGGAAAAGTTCGAGGAAGGAACTGACGTCACGCAGCGTAAACAGTATCTCAACGGTGTCCATTAAAGGTCGGTCGAGACTGTACGTTCGAAATCTATAAGGACTGATTTGTCGAATTCTAGGTACAACAGTCACGTGATCACCTCGGGCAATGGCTTATTGAATTTCAATTCGATTCTGATATTGCCGTTCTCGGGGTGGAACGTATGACCCTCCGACGCGCCCCTATCAGTTGTGAGGTCAAATAGTAACATGAAATAGCCGTTTATATATATATCGTGTGTTATCTGCAGCCCCGTGTTTGAGTTATTCATGCCGGACGCCTGGAACAGCGTGCTGTAGTCCACGACGGACGTCTTTTCGTGATCTTTGCACAGAGATAGACCTTCGTTAGGGAACTGTTTATCGTTCACAAACAACGAAAAATCGCTGATGTCGTAATGCTAAAATTTGTACGGGTTGCATTCCAACGAACCGTTAAAATCTGTATTCTTAACCATGGTGAACAGCAGGCGTTTCGGGATGGGACCCATGACGGCGTTGTCTATGGACAGGGATTTCCATCCGGCCGCGAATGTCCACGTCTTGAGTTCGACTCCGGTCAGATTGTAGCGCACGAGACTCCCTCTTTTTTTCAGCGTAGCAAAGTGTGCAAGCAATGTTTCAGGGTTCGCCAAGACGCGCGTTACCAGTAATTTGAAAACGTTCCTTGAATCGACGCTCTTCTTCTTCAGATAGAACTTGAGTCGGGCCTTGGTCTAACTGATCTGCAACCTGACGCTCGGCAGCAAGTATAAGGACACGTTACGTATGTCAATATGTAATCGCACAAATAGCTGGACTTACCTAATCGCGCCAATTCTTTTCCAACGAAGTATGAAACATTTGTTCGTCAAGGCTGTCGTAGTCTCGGCCGAGGGGTCGACACGCCCGTGTGGTCCGAAAAATCCACGTTCTATCCCGAGGCCGATATCAATTTACCTATGACGTACAAATTGATATCTAGATCGATGTACGTGTCGTTATCGGCAGGTATTAAATATTCCAGATTATATGGAATCTGTTTTTCCGGGGACAGACGTCTGTATAAGCCCATGTGTAAAGATGCCAAACTCGCTACTAACGGACGTTTTCTCGGCGCCGGCAGTCATGATCGTCTGTTCAAGAGTGACTGAAGTGAAACTAGACAAATATGTACCGTTTTAATATTTTCCTCGGGTTACGCTTTGAGCACTTCTTCTTCTTCTTCTTCTTCTTCTCATTCTTCTTCTTCTTCTTTTTCTTCTTTTTACCTCCCAACATAACCTCACCTTGGGCAGGTTTGCGGCCCCTGTCTCGCAATTTCCTAATGAAATTTTGGGCGGTTATATTCACGTGTTTAGGCACTATATCCCCGGCTATCATCATGTCGGTATTATAGTGTTCAGCGATATTGGATAAGGATCTTGCCACCGACACGCAACGTCTCGCGGCCCACTGCTTTGGCCCCGCTCCACAGGAGTGGGCGTTACCGAAGGAAGAAACTGTCGAAAAAATTGCCTATCCTGTGTCCCCGCTGAAGGTAGAGCAGGGCGGAGTAAATGGGACCGATCCCCGGAGTAGTTAGGCCTCAACCCGGCTTATTTAGGTAGTACATTTCTAATGGATGCATAGGTATAAATATCCTATTCAAGATGGCGACGCCCCGTTTTTTATACGATTTATCTGCCACTTGTAATTTTTCCGAAAATGAAGCATCACCTCCGTGGGCGTCGTGCTGTTCTCGAAGGGGAATTCTATTCGAATGTCCTCAAAAATCAGCTGATCGGCACGCACGTAGTACACGTTTCGAAACTCATGCTGACAAGTTGTTGATGATGGTGGGAAGACCTAGGCCCGCATGCTGCGGAAGGGCTGTCGCCCAAGAATTGCGGTGATATCAGTTTACAGTATATTGGGACAAGTGTTTCCTCCTCCATGGGCTGCGAGGAACACGAAATTTCACACAGACCCATCCCCCAATTGGATGTGGAAACTAGGTCCACGAGCTGAGCCTTTTTATCCGTGCAATCGGCGTGCGTATTCTGTTTGTAGATTTCGCGCGAGGCGTTGCAAAACGGAGTGACGTAAAAATGGCTAGTAGTCGCCATACTTAGATGTCCTTCACACTAGATGCAGGTACCCAAGACTCGAAGTCCTGACTGTAAGCTTGCCAGCGGACGAGCTATTCGCGAATGCCTCGTCTGAGTCTCTTGACCAGTATTTTATCTATCTTATGAAAGGTCCGTTCAGTTATTCGTACGGGGATCAGTTCCACGTGATAAAAGTGACCGTCGATTGGCGTGCCATTCGAATCCAGAAGTACACAGAAGGCACGCGGCAGCCTATCGATTACTTTGGCGATCCTAAAATCTCCGTGCTGAAATTCGGTTCGGCAGCTTTGGCTAACCGCATATTCTCTTTGCTGATGCGAACGTGCTGTCCCACGACGCGAACACGCACCTGGGATTCCTCCAACCTCGTTCATATCGCCAGCACGTCCGAGTCGGTGACTCGTGAGGGCGCCATTCCTGTCGTCGAGTGAACCGTGTCATTTTAGGCCTTGACAAAATTCGGCAGGACATCGATATATCTATAGGGATTTCTATGTGTGAAATATTCATGGAGTCTATCGCAAATCGTGCAATGCACGCGTTCCACAACCGCACATTTCAAGTCACGGTTCCAGCACACCTGTACCTTAATGCCCCCCTCGTCCCATAACGTACCCTGAAAATTTTTATTTAGCAATTCCTTGCCCTTATCAGTTCGCACCCATATTGGGCGACATCCTGTCGAATATTTATGGTATCGAATATCGACCAAAACGCCGAGGCGACAGATTTATGGGGATCAGATGTAGACATTTCGTAAATACATCTATTCCCGAAAGCATATATCTGTAATTATCGTTGTATTTTGCGTAGGCCTGTACATCCAACAGATCGCATTCCCACACCTCCATTACATCATTCACTGTATGGGAATTACGTGCAAAACGCATCCTCACAGGTCTATTCAGCGTATAGGCATTCTGCTTCTCTAACCAGGCTCTAAAGTCGTCCGGTTTACCTTCCTTCGCCGCCGACCGAAGCTTCCGCAGTGTCGAAATGGCCGACAGTCTGGCCGTTCATAATATAACCTGCTAATAGTTGTCAATAACACTTCACCCACTTACCATGTAACGCTGATTCGGCGGCTTCGACCCTTATGTTAATGATCGGCCGGTACGAGGTACATCTTACGTAACATTTTTACCGGGCTTAAAGTTTATGCTGGCAATCGTTGGCAGTATGGCGCTCAGTAGGGTCATCAGAAAACCACCTCGCTCTAATATGAGTCGCTTCTTGCACGAGAGGGACACGTGCCTGTCGGCGAAATTGCGAAGCGCTGACCTGTATTTCTGCAGCTTGCGCGTATCACGGTCTGACAATTTTAAATTGCCGCTCGCCTTATCTGCTCCAATCGCGACATCGTTTCTTCGTAGCGTTCCGCTAGCGTATCGTTTCTCAGGGTGGTGAAGTCACGGAACGGTTGGCACGTTTGGCCGTGATAGAAGCAACACAAGAACTCGTAGACTGTGCGTGTTTCGGAGCAGTAACAATCTACGCAAAAGCGGGGCAGTTCGGGCCAACAGTATTCGCGACCGTTGCGACAGTGCATTATCTTCACACCGCCAGTCTCTTCTACATGCTGCAGCCACATTAAAGCCTTCTTACTATAATTGTTATTGCACGTGTATCGCCCTGTAGGTATGAGTCCGACAGTGTTGGTCTACAGGAATCGTTTACGCAACACCTTATTGCATGCCGACGGGATCGCTATCGACTAGATAAATACGTCTATGTTCCCAATTTGCATGAATTCGCGCCTGAAGACTCGACACGCCTGTCTTATAACCGTGACGTAGTCTTGACATTATTTATCAAGCACGCGCCTGTTGTCGAATATCTATGATTTCTGCATTTTGTACCACGCGAGGAACTCCCTCCTCCCCTCCTAGCCCATCTTATTCACGCCGTAATAGTTAATATGGGGGATGGGCCTAGGTAATAGAGCTTTTCCTCAGTGTTGAATTAATGAGACTACCACGTTTGGGGGGCTGTCAGACCGTAGGCCTCGGGCAACTTACGCAGGAGGCACGGAAGTTACGACACGCTATCCAGAAACACTAGATGCTCCACTTTCATGCACATAATCTTCAGCCCGTTCATTATGATTTCGGGTTTCCAATTCAGCAGGATTGCCCTATTCAAGATGAAATGAAGGTCGAACGCCTTAGTATTATGTGCTATATCTTATTGGCCCAGGGGCGTGGTTTGGTTAGGAATGTAATATGCTCCCCCACAGTATCTTGCCAGAACGAATGTTTCCTCTTACCGCATCGCACGCAGTCCCCCTCTCCCACGTAATCGCACCACGCACAAAACTGTTGCTCGCAGACGAGGTTAGGTATGTGTAATTTAGCCTCGGCCGTGTACTCGGTATTTTGGGTGGTTTCGAAATCGTAGAAGACGTACAGTACATTATCGCTAGCGGGGGGCAACGCATCCTTCAACGTCTCATATAGCACAGGTGACCTATCTCTTTGTTCTCCTTACCGTTATCGCATTACCGCTTGTTACAGTCGTGATTTCCGCGCGTCACGGCCCATCCACACGTCGCGCAACATCTTTTTCGTTCGCACACGGAAAGTTCCTGTTTAGTGATCTGTTTGTGTTTCGCGAAACACGTGTGACTTCGAAAGTGCCTATTGCACTCTAAGCAGGGAATTCGAACGTTGCGGAATGCGCACGGGGGGCAGACTAAGCAGTCGCTACACGTCTGGTCGCAGGTGTGCGTGACATCACGTGTACACGATTTGTGACACCGTTTACACACGTACCTTCTGGCCATGGCACCAGTAAGTTTAGCGATCACGTGATAATGTCCTTCGACATCATCGTAAAGTATATTCAGTCTTTTAGCGGAGTCTGCCTGCCCTTCAAACATGATGTTATCGCAACTCAGATCCTGGTAGACGACTATCTTATACTACCGAAAATATTCCGGAAAACGGACTAATTCGGGAATCCCGCACCTTTAGACAGATCTATGCCGGTCGTCTCGAGTAGATTTTGGACTACAGGGCGTATCTTCCTGCCCTGTATATACGCCTTATAATTCGGATCTTTATCTATCTTTCCAATCGCTATTACCAAGGCACGTGCTAAGCACTTTTCCTCTACTTTCACCTCCACAATACTTTTCTTGATGTGCGCCACTACGGAGAGCGGTGTACCCCTGTTCGTGATTGCATGTTTACCGAAACTGACGGGCATCCTGACCGAATGCACGGTTACTACCAACGTGTCCGAGGCGTTGAATCTAGAATTCGACTGTGAGACTTTTTCATACACACTCAATATCAGGTCTGCGGTTAACTGATCTTTCCGTCTAAAGCTGATTCCGATCGGCTTGTCATTTTGTTTCACCTGACTTTGAATAGTCATCCCCACCATATCACTATCTTCTACATCGCGTAACGCGTACTCAATGAGATCGTTCACACTGGCTAGGAAATTTGCTACGTGATTCATACTATCTGAAGGGAGTGTTAAACGCACGGTAAGATGCCTTCCCACAGCATTGAACCGCCTGTACTGTCTCGTATTCGCGTTCAAAATCTCGTATCTCCGAGCCATGATTTTCTTTTCTCTCTATAAGTTTCAGAACCAACATACAACACAAGTATTTAGGTTTGACACAGCATACCACTTATATCACTTACCGCTACTGTAGTCACAATAATACTAACAATTTCCAACCTATGGAGTCCACCACACTGCCGCTGACACGTACAAGGACCCTCCTATTTATTGGTGATGGATGCTGACGTCATGTTTTTTGTTTGTTTCAGTCGCTGTTTACCACACCGGTCACGCGCGCTCAACGTGGGCAGGAAATATGGGAGAAGGAAGACAGCCCTTTTAGCATCGACGAAGTTCGCCTGGTCCGGTCACCCCGCGAACATCCTCTTGACTTCCTATGGGTGGATCGACATGACTGTGTCTGGTTACCAACCCTCGTCAACTCCATCGGGAAATACGACTTCCACCACCCTGAGCCGGACTGGAAGAGGAGGAGGAGGAGACCATGCGAATGTCTTGGAAACAGATATTACAGTTATTGACGCGATGGGATCCATTCATCCATTATTCGACACGGTTGCGCCAATTAGACTTAGCCATGAACGATGTCGTGACAGCTCACAAAATGCTAGTCATGCGTCTACCCGAGCGCAACTTTTTGAAGGACCTGAGGCGAATCTTGCTTGCAGCGAACGAGGACACCCAGAGCACACACGTGGAAACACCCGGACAGCGTTATATTATGTTATGTATTCAATTGGGTAAAATTACATTATTAGGGATGTCCTAACCCCTGCTAGCGGTGCTTAACGTGGTAGACCTTCTCAAATACTGGCACATGACGTACGACGCGGATAGTTCGCAGGCCTCAGGATCATCCTCCTCACAGACAACAACGAACGCAGGGAACTAGAGAGGACACAAGATATCGTACCTTTATAAACGGCGACCATACCGTTGCCACTTCTCCTCCTCCTCCTCCGACGTTCGAACGTCCGAAATGTCTGCAATAGACTATTTATGATGATGTATGTATGTGTACATCAAAGGCCAGTTGATGTGTATTTGTTTTTCGTTCTAGGAACGTTGGAAATCCTGCTAGGTGTAGGACTCGCATCCATGACCCACGATTCGCAAATAATAATGCACAGTTCTTTGTTCTTTAACCTTAAGCCTGTTTTGCTCGCACCTTTTATCCCTTTTCCCACACTTCTTCACACGTACAACGTCCATGCACCACTGTAACATAGCGTCAGACCGCAACATGTACGGCGGTTGCCGCACCCTGCTGATTTTTCCCTCTCAGTTAATACATTTTCAAACGCCCTATCCTTTTTAAAATCATTATTATGCTCAAGAACGAGGCCACGCATACGCCCTTGGGCCCCCGGGGACGTCGCCTGCCGATTCCTTTTTTAATATTATTATTATTATGCTCAAACAATAGTTGTGCAGGGCCACATTTACACCATTCTTGCACTCCACGCTGGGATCGGCGTAGGGGTGGCTACAGAGGAACCACAATACCAGACTGTACGGGGGCCTGCCTTTTTAGTATTGTGCTCAAGAACGAGCAGTGCGCGGGACGCATTTACGGCTCTCTTGCACTCAACCCACACCTCTACCAGTCTGCATGAAGGCCACGCTACCAGACTCCACGGGGGGCACACACTTATAACCTCTCCGTTTTAATAATATTGTGCTCAAGAACGAGCAGTGCGCGGGACGCATTTAGGTCTCTCTTGCACACAACCCACACCTCTACCAGTCTGCACGGAGGCTTGCACCCTGATACAGAACCTTGTCGAAACATTTGGCGTAGGGGGCGACTGAGGAACCTGTACCAAACTGTACGGCGGCCAATCTTTTCAATAATACGGGATATGGCTGATGCACCACTCTTACACTCATGCCCAACTTTTCGACTTAGACCACTCTTGCACGGACCCGTCCCGGGGCGTAGGGGTCCACGGAGGAACCTCTACCAGACTGTACGGTGGCACCCTACCACACTATACGGGGCTGCCACCCTGATGAAAGACCTAGAAAAAGTAGTCAAAAGCCGATCCTTTTTAATAATACGGGATAAATACCCAGCATTACTACTTACCTCCAAGAAAACACTCCGTCTCTATTACAAGGGCCAATCAACGTCTCGTCAAACCTACTGACCGACTAACTAGTTAACTAACTCCTTTCTGGATGTCGAAGTTTAACGAAGCCGACAGTGGGATCCGAAATTAGTCTACTTCAGTTCACATAGATCTACGGGCCTGCACAGTGAGGGTAAATATTGTGATATTTTACATGTTTGGATAAGGGATAAACATGTACATTGATAGTACGTTTCAACGAACAAGTTGGCTCCATCTTCACAGTCGAGGTCGAGGCAGAATGTTCGCAATGTTACCTACCTACAAGATTGTAGGTCGTCTCGTCCCACACAACCACACGTCTAGACATCAGAACACGCACGATCATCACATATTACTCCAAGATTCTTTCTAACTCTACGCTTCCATATTCTTCTCGGTCTTCGCATTCACTTTGTAAGATATCTTACCTTAAAATTTCAGCTGCATTTTTCTATGCATTCCTTCTCAGTAATGAATATACTGTCACACAAAATTGTATCAGGAAATGCTTCGTCATAAATTGAAAAGCAGTCTATTAGCTCGTGAATGTCTAAGTAACAACACCATAAATTACACAACAAACTATAAATTACACATGTAATGTTTCTATTCTTGTAATAACTCCATTCTCTGGATTACCAGGAAAGTTGCTTGCATATGACTTTCTTTGCGGTATATTTATTTTGGAGTATCTTGTAAAATTTAGAGCACACTGATTTTCTTAACCTTTATTCTTGTGAATTCAGACAGTCTGATCCAAATTAATTGTCCAAAAAAATACCTAATATTTAAAGCTAAAATGTGGCCACAGGATAAGAGGAAATCAGGTAAAACCAACATAAATCACTGTAAACTAACCTGTCGATTGGAACTCAACTTTGGGCATGGTACATTGGCCGGGATAGCTCAGTTTGTATAGCGACTCGCTACGGGCTGGACGGCACGGGGATCGAATCCCGGTGGCGGCGAGATTTTCCACACCCGTCCAGACAGACCCTGGGCCGCACCCACCCACCCACCTGAAAAATGGAAGACAGTTCACTTCCCTGGGGGTTAAATAGCCGGGGCCTGCCTTTGGCCACACACCCTCATCTAGCACCGATATGAAAGAAAGAGTTGAGTTATAATTTTATGGAGCTCATCCAGTTGTGTCCCAGAAATAAATAAAACAACAAATGATCAGTCGGCTGATCATTTGTTGTTTTCTTTATTTCTGGGACACAACTGGATGAGCTCCATAAAAATAATATTGACCACTCAAGTCCACACAACCAACCAGTAAAAATACTTGAAAATGAAGTATTTAGCCGCAAAGCAAATATTTATTTCAATCACCAATACATTTAGAGAAAGGTTATTCCAAATCTTACAGTTTCTTATTTTTCATAGAACCATTCCCCTTTTCCCTTTGAGCCTTCATGGACTTTTCTAGGTTGATCTTCACCTTCATGGGACCAAGTAAAACGGAAAGCGCTGTAGAGATTAATTCGGCTTTGGACCTGATGACGGTTGAAAGGAGATGCATTGCACCGATGTCAATAAATGATACAAAGTACAGATCATACTAACAGGCATACAGTATCCCCACATCGCTCAGAATTACGACTTGTTGATCTTGGATGTCACAAAATGTTTGATATGTACCCATGTTTCGAAGCAATCTGCTTCAACTTGCAGGAGAGAAAATCTATTTTTGAAACGGAAGCAAGCAACAAATTTTTCTCAAAACACAGTTGCATATTTACCGCAACATGAAGGATGACATCCAACAAGATATTAATATTAACCTTCAAACCTTATTTGAAATGTTTAGACAGCCAACGCAAAATACTTTACGATGAAGGAATAAAAGCAAATACTCCTTGTGTAGTTCATGCTATCGCTTTGCACAAGCAGATGTGTATAGAAATCAGACTACTTTTAAGGTGAATGGGAAATAGAAAATAGGAAATAAAACATTTGTTCTTGTTTTCTTTGTAGCCTGCTGCATGTTCCTTTCAAATGGTACTGTTCTACCAGAAGTTTATTCAATGTGACGTCAAAGAATTACGACTTTGTTTAGTGACACTAAAATGAATTTTTTCTAGGTGTCAGCTTTAACAGAAGTGGCATTCACACGATTGGCTAAGAGGATTTCAAAGTTTAAAATTCATTCATCCGTATTAATTTGCTGATGTTCTCATCTATCATTGTGCCTTTATATAGGTTTGTTATTTTCAACATTATTTTCATTTATCATTGAGATTGCGTTGGGCTGTACTTCTGGTTTGGATCCAATTGAAAGGATGCCTACAAGTCTGGCTGGAAGAAGCCAGCAGGGAACTTAGGCTGCAAGACAAAACAATTCCGAAGCGAATGATAGCAAGCAATCCCCGAATTCTGTCTCTGAATTTTATCATCAATATGCTTTACGTTTATTGCTGTCATTCCCAGACGTGTTACTTTTCCACAGTTTGGTGCTGTGTACTGAACACAGTTAGTCGTACATACCAAAATTACACACAAGACCATATCCTTCCTGCAGCATGGCCTCCTCTTATATAGAGATTTGCTAAAGTTTTGCCCTTTTAAATGTTCAGTTTGTCTCAGAATTTCAGTACTTACCTAAGAGAGGACATAGTCCATGTGCACTAAAAGGACGAACCGGTATAGCAAAATAATGGTTTTTAACTCATAATCGTTTTGTACTGTACGGGCTGGAAGGCCCGAGGATCGAATTCCGGTGGGAGCGAGATTTTCCGCACCCGTCCAGACCGGCCCTGGGGCCCATTCAGCCTCCTATACAGGAGTTACCGGGTCTTTCCTGGTGGTAAAGCGCCCGGAACGTGACGTGAACCACCCACCCCTATCTAGAGCCGTGGTTAAGGAAAGAGTAGAGCTATACGTGTACTAACACTCTGGGCCTTCGTGGCCTGTTATAGAATGACCTTTACCTTTTAATCATTTTCTACTTCTTCCATCATTTGTATTGAAATTCAACACATTACGTTTCGGAACAAGACCTGTCCCCTTCTTCAGGATTGCTCCTTCTAAAACAACTATCATTGCATGATAATTATTTACACCCGAATTAAACCTTGACTAACGTCAAACTGCAAAATACAGCATAATACAATAACAGTTTAGAGCATATAATTAATGCAAATTTCACTGAAGATCATACTGTACATTACATCTTGAGTGTGCTGGTCAACACATGGGGTAGAATGAATGCAGAATTTTGGTCAGTGTTAGAGGAAGTGGTGGGTGTAGTAACAACTGTGTTTCAAATGGTCTAAACAATCAGCCGAACTCCCAAGGACGGAGGTTTTAGCGACAACAAAGTTCCACATCAATTTGGATGCCCATCACCTGAACGGAAGCACAAGCAGCGACTTCTACCGAGATGTGTGCGTAAATTACATCACATTGAGGCCAAAAGCTATTTCATTTTCCTCTTTATCACAGGTTTACCAGCTCGTATCATGTTTGCCTTATGCCCTGTTATGGTTCATGGCTTCGTCTGCCACGCGTGTCACCGCCAGCCACCAGCGTCTCCCACAGGCACCAGATCACAGCGTTCTGGGAAGGGAATTTTCACGCTACAGAATGGATGAGATTGATTTTGTGATTGTGAAAGAAAATTGCGTCAAAAAGCCCGTTTTCCTTTTAATTTGTCAGAATAACTGAACGTGGGGCGAAGCAATGTCGCTAGCGAACCAGTTAATTTCATGGCGCAGTTGAGAAACTGATAGTAGCTCATCTGGAGAATAAATCAGTCGTATTTTATATAAATCCAGAGTTTACAATTATATTCACAACATCATTGCACTAGACCTTATAGAGAGCCACTTAAATTCACCCCACAGCATCGCACTGTTGTTTTAAGATCCAATTTAATATCAATCTACCATCTCAGCCTATGTCTCCCGTGTAGTCTCTACTGCCCCTGTTTTGTGATTAAGACTGTGTACACATGTCTCATTTTTCCTGTGCGTGATATATGACACCCTAAGTCTAACATTGGAAATTGAACAATTGATTTACTTAACACTTTTAGTTAAAACCAACTTAAAGTATACAGTGTAGTACACATGAAGTTGGTTTTAGTAAACAGTGTTATAGAGCACGCCGCACGGTACGTACGGTAGTAAGATACTTGTGTTACTCCTTTGTGAACATGTTACAGACGTAATAAGTATTTTATCATTTTGTCCCCCCACTCCCCACCCCCGTTTGTGAAACTTTAACGTTACAACACTGACCAAAGGGTACCTGCTGCATTATAATGTTGTCGGTTTTACGATAATTTTGTTCTTCTTCCCACTAACAGAATTCGAGGCCTTCGTTTTGTACGGAGGTAAATTGAAAGACGCAACATACAGGCGTACGAGGGACAGATCTTGAGACATGTTGCGTTTAAATTAGGTTACTCACAGATATGCCAGTCCTTGTGGCCTCGCGATCTAAGGCGTGGGTCTGCGGCCGCTAGCCTGCTGAGATTGTGGGTTCGAATCCACCGATGGCATTAATTTAACAAAAATATTGGTCTTGTGAATCAAAAATAAGGAACAACCATTTAAAATTTCAGGGGAAAGGTAAGGCACCATTTTATTAATCCCCAAAACTAACATTTCAAATAAAATACCCACTGACATAACAAAATTGTTATATCAATAAGAACTATAACAAGATTAATATTCACACAAATAAACCACCCTATAGCCATAGGACTAATACTATTAATACAAACTACAATATTATGTCCAATCAGAGGAACAATATACAGAAGATTTTGATTTCCATATACCCTAGTCATAATTATAATTGGAGAGAAATTGGTATTATATGTATACATAAAAAGACTAGATTCAAACGAAATATACTCGCCATCAAAGTATTAATAATCACATCAATATTACTGCCCATCTTACTATATACAATACCAACAGTAAACAAACAACAAAAAAATAAACATACACGAAAATATAATATTTACTTACTCCATGGTGCAGAGTCCTTCTTGAGAAGCTAACTGGTTTGTAGCTAGTCAAGAAATTCCCCGTATTTCACGGAACCCGAAGGTTCATTACCGCACTCACAAGCGTCCGCCACCTGTCTCTATCCTGGGCCAGCCCAATCCAGTCCGTATACTCACATCCCACCTCCTGGAGATCCAGCCTAATATTATCCACCCATCTACACCTAGGCCTCTCCATTGGTCCCTTTCCATCCGGCTTCCCCACCAAGAACCTATACACCACGCTCTCCTCACCCATACGCTCCACATATCCAACCCATCTCATTCTTCTCCATTTTATCACCCACACAATATTGGGCGAGGAGTAAAAATTATTTAGCTCCTCGTTATGCAACTCCTCCATTCCCCCGTTACCTCGTCCCTCCTAGGTCCAAATATTCTCCTCAAAACCATGTTCTCAACCACCCTCAGCTTCCTTTCCTCCCGCAATGTCAGCGACCAAGCTTCACACCCATACAAAACAACAGGCAAAATTATAGTTCTCTATATCTTGATCTTTAAATTTTTGGATAGCAACCTGGAAGACAAAAGATTCTGCACCGAATGATAGCAAGCATTTCCTGACATCAGTCTGCTCTTAATTTCTTCCGCAATAGAATTTTTATTTGTTAAAGTTGTTCCCAAACATTTAAAATCTTCCACCCTCTCGAAGATATTATTATCACTCCTCACACTCTGAATTCGTCCTGCATTCTGATCTCGAGACATGACCATGTACTTAGTTTTATCAGCACTTATTCCAGTCCAATCTCCCTAGTAGCAACTAATAAAGTTCTGTATTTTCCTTTAGATTATGTATGCTTCCTGCCAGTATATTAACATCGTCGGCATAAGCCAGCAGCTGATGTGTACCATTTAGTTTCAAGCCATCCCAGTTTACCTGAACCCTCCTAATGGCGTACTCTAAAGCAAAGTTAAAAAGCATTTGTGACGGAGCGTCACCTTATTTCAAACCATTCCTAATATGAAACCTGTCAGACACATTCTTGCCTACCCGGACTCTGCTTTATGTTTCAGTCAGACTCATCTTTACTAACCTTACAAGTTTCCTAGGGATATCAAACTCAATGAGATTCTTATATAAGACCTCCCTCCTAACTGAATCATAAGCCTTCTTGAAGTCTATAAAGAGCTGTTGAACTTCTTCATTGTATTCCCATTTTTTCTCAAGTATTTGGCGAATGCAGAATATATGATCAATAGTCGACCTGTTGCGTCGAAAGCCACATTGATGATCCCCGATAATTTCCTTGGTATAGGGAATTAACCTTAAGAGCGGAATGTTGGATAAAGTTTTGTAAGTGGTTGGCAAAATTGATATGCCGCTTTAATTATTACAACCTGTTTATTCCCCTTCTTATGAAAGGGTACTGAGATCGACTCCTTCAAATCTTCAGGTAATTTCTCCCTCTTCCAAATACAAGTGATAAGTTTATGAATCTCCAAGCAAATTGTTCTACCCCCTGCTTTAATCGGTTCTGCTGGTATTTGGTCAATACCTGGCGATTTGTGACTTTTTAGCTTTTTTATAGCCAGCTCAAACTCAGAGGCACTTGGCTCAGGTACCAGTGGTTCTGCTGTGTGTATTTCTGCCTGCCCAACATCCTTAACCCCATGCACGTTGAATAGCTGGGAGAAATATTTCCTCCACCTAGCCACAATACTGTGGGAGTCTGCAACCAGGTCGCCTTTCTCGTCCTTTACTATATTACATCTAGCCTGGTACCCATTCTTAAAGTCACT
>Ga0131853_10007381_pt1 | contig 19880 bp, 15 predicted proteins | sample TergutLab28metaG_FD_92764 | JGI IMG/M metagenome (GOLD analysis project Ga0131853, IMG submission 92764) | Labiotermes labralis P1 segment gut microbial communities from Petit-Saut dam, French Guiana - Lab288 P1 (version 2) (version 2) | ecosystem: Host-associated > Arthropoda: Insects >... | reverse complement strand
CCCCTCATCTTTTTGAAACCCCCCTTGAGAAATTCATGTTTCATTATCCGTTCCTTTTTTTGTTTGCTAACAGTTATACAATTTTAATATCTTAATGTTTGTTCAAATAAAGATCTGGGGGGGGGGGGGTCATTTCGTTTTATTGAAGTTTTAATGTATTTTTAAAACTGCATGACAAATGACCAAGGAATCAGACAATGCACAGACAAGTCAAAGTGTCTGCTGGTTTTATTCTTGATTACTGCCCATTATCATGACCTCATTGTAGTAAACACAATGATTTGCTTTACCCTCAACAAATACAGTCATTATGCCATTTTCCCAGTTGTATCAACATCCAATTACATAAAGACCATGTATTTAGCTATAATTAAAACCTCCACCCAATCTGGTGGTCTGGGGAACATCGGTTCTTAGCATCGAATGTCGATAGCTATTACAACAAATACAGCAATAAGTATGCATATCACACCTCACCAGGCAGGCCACTATCCTTACAAGCATAAATAACTTCCACAGACAAGCTATAATCTGATGACTGGGAAAATATTTAGCATGTGCAATTATGGTCCAATGAAACATAAAAATATTAGGATTTTTTATTTCAGTTTCAAATTGGTGCTTTTGTGGTAATCATGTTTCCTTTTTCAAAATTTAAACAGTACTTTTCCATCCTCCAGTAGCGTACACAAGGCAAATAGATGCATGTATGCACAGTACTGTAATTCATGCACATTTTTATGTCCAAACAAAATACATGCAATCAGCAACACCCACACTAATGAGATTTCAGTAGTGTTTACTTCAGAGTCTCATTTACTATTTTCTTCTCTTCCTCTTCCTTGTATTTATTTGGGTCATCTGGTTTCATTGCTGGGAAAAACAGGACCTCCTAAAAGAAGAATGGAAAAACACTAGGTTAGCAGGCAATTCCCATTCTTCCATTCTGAACCTGTAAAGGACAGTATAACACATGGAGAAACCGAACACGATTGGATGACTTGTTTATATTCTTAAACACATTGACACATAATATCCACCAAGATAATTTTACTGACATTTGTTAAGCTGAAAGAGGAATTTTGAATAAAATGTCCCTTACAGAACATCAAAATCACTACATAATGTAATATTACAATGGGAAAAATATGAAATGGCAGGTGAACTGTTCCCCTAACGGAGGCAGAAACATACTTTGTGACAATGCCACACCTGTTCCACTCAGAAACAACTCATGCATTTAACCACGATAATGGTTATATTCGAGGGATGATTAAAAACAAAAAATTAGTCTACACATTTTACACACAATATAAATACCCAAGCATTCAATCTGTATCACCTGCATCTTCACTGCTGAAGCAGCAAGTTTTCAAATCAGATTCCCTGATTCAACCCAATTTATGGTAAAGTACATTACCGTCCACACAACACCCACGTATGGTACGGCAGATTACTGTCCGCACAACTCCTATGTATGGTACGGTACATTACTGTCACCACAACACCCATGTATGGTACGGTAGATTACTGTCCGCACAACTCCTATGTATGGTATGGTACATTACTGTCCGCACAACACCCACGTATGGTAGTGTACATTACTGTCCACACAACACCCATGTATGGTACGGTACATTACTGACCGCACAACACCCACGTATGGTACGGTACATTACTGTCCGCACAACACCCATGCATGGTACGGTACATTACTGTCTGCATAACACCCATCTATGGTACAGTACATTACTGTCAGCACAACACCCACGTATGGTACAGTACATGACTGTCCACACAACACCCACGTATGGTACGGTAGATTACTGTCCGCAGAACTCCTATGTATGGTACGGTACATTACTGTCCACACAACACGCATGTATGGTATGGTACATTACTGTCAGCACAACACCCATGTATGGTATGGTACATTACTGCCAGCACAACACCCATGTGTGGTACGGTACATTACTGTCAGCAGAACACCCATGTATGTTATGGTACATTACTGTCCGCACAACACCCATGCATGGTACGGTACATTACTGTCAGCACAACACCCACGTATGGTACAATACATTACTGTCAGCACAACACCCATGTATGGTATGGTACATAACTGTCAGCACAACACATTCCAAATGAACAGCACCATTTATCCCTGATTAACCAATTAATGCTGATATTCTCTCACATTTAGCAGGACTGTCTGAAATACAGAGTCAGAATTGTCATAACTTACGTTTTGTTTTTTAATTCCTACAGAAATTGATCATGCCCAATAATATGCAAAACCTACGTAAATATTAAATGCACATTTATAGTATAATCAGAATTGTCAAGTGTCTATCAGACTGTTTAGGAAATCATGTTTTAGCAGCACATAGAAGTGAATTTCACTGTTATTCGTGCCTGTGTTATCTCACATGCAAGATAATTTCAGCAATCACATGTTTATGGCCATATTTTGCACAAATGAGAAGCAAGTGCAGCCAGAGTGTGCTGCAAGAGAAAAACACACAGTAGTACTCAAACACTATATGGTTCAAAATAAGGCAGAGATTTATAGCTCTTACCTTGATGTTATTCGAATCTGTGAGGAACATGGTCAGTCTGTCCATCCCCATGCCCCATCCTGCTGTTGGGGGCAAACCATACTCCAGCGCTGTACAGAAGTTTTCATCCACTAACTGAGCTTCATCATCACCTGCTGCTTTATCCTAAAAATTGTGACAAAAATTATTTCTCTAACTTGATTCTTAAAATAATAAAAAAACACATGAATGTGAATTCTAATATGGAGCAAACTAAGCTAACTTTGACAGTAAAACCTAAACGCTGAATCTACTATTACAAACACCCATCACTGGGCATGATCCTGAACCACTTCAACACTCAAAAGGTACCTCAACAAGAGCCATTTAAATTCCTTATCAATGTAAAAATATGCATTGTTGGCAACATCATCACTCACAGGGCTTGTCACTAGTATATGTGGTATAGTATTCAAAAGGGGTATGCAATGGCACAGTTGCTCAAAGCACTGCACTAAAATCTCGAAGGTTGTGGGTTCAATTCCCGAGGGGGTTATTGTGATTTTTCAATGACTTAATCCTTCTGGCCACACTATGGCTCTGGGGTTGACTCAGCCTCTAACAGAAATTAATACTAGGGGTATCTTGTGGGAGGTAAAGGCGGCCAATGCATAGGACTGACAACCTTGCCACCTACATGTGCCTATTGTCTAGAAATTCTGGAAACCTCAACCTCCTGGAGGCCAAACAGTCTGTCCAGGCCTTAAGAGGGGTTACTTTACCTTAATTATTCAAAACTGTCAGAATTTTAAATTACAAAGTGTGAACAGTAGGTTGAGTAATTATGAACAAGACATAGGATTTGGAAGGAAGAGATTATGACATAATTGAGATAATACTGCATCATTTGCCTAGGAGGCTGAATATACAAGGAAAAACCTGTCACAATGTTCTGGCCAGGATTCTACCAGGTACATGAGAAATACAAGTGCAGGGCACTACTGCTGTCACCACCAGCTTGTTAAGTGGAATAACCACTAAGAACTACATAACTAACTAACTAACTAGCCAGCTAACTAATTCCATGGAGCACAGTCCTGTTTAAAAAGCTGATAGTTCTTCAACCAGTAAAGAAATTCCCCATATTTTATGAAGCCTGATGGTACATCACTGCATTTGGTGCTTCATATGCAAATTTAAGACAATCTCACATATTTAAACAACAAATGTAAGGAATAAACTTCGTCTTGCATTCACGTAAGTACGCTAATTCATCTACCATCAGATCAACTAAATGTGGTACAGTAATGCCACAATCACTGAACCTAACTAGTTCCTTCAACAGTTACCACTACCACATGGTTCAAAAGTGTTGTATGTATTATAGGCCATTCGGAAACTGATGGCACACAGTGACGCATGGGAGGGGAAGTTAAGGGGAAAGATGTGAATGGAGTGGGTAGCCAGCAGCCTTGCACTGTACATCGGAACATGGTCTATCTGCTGATCCGCACTCCTCAACTGCCAGTAGTCGACTGAACTGACCCCCCCCCCCCCCCGATTTAAATGGACTCGTCTGTTTTGCTGAAAGACCAAATCTGGTTTCTGCGCGTGTGCCATCATGTTTCGAACATACTCTACTACCCTCTGACAGATAAAAACATGGGTCATTATAAAAATTTGTAGTTTGTCAGAAAACAGTCTTTTGGATAAATAATTTTTTAAAAAATGTGAATTAGTCAGAATTCAGATTCATTTGAGCTTGTTTCGGTCAATATGGACCAAAACTAAATCTTCTGACAACTTTCACATTTATCTCCAAATAATAAATTGCTTCTCATTTACGAGATTAAGTTATTTTTTGTTGCTCAGGAAATGCAATGAATATGTTACAACCTTGCTTTACAGCAAGCTACAGAATTACATGAAAATCCATTTCAAGGTTAAAACATTTAATTACCTTGGCTTGTTGCTCAAAACGTTCCCGCTGTACAACAGGATCATTTAGTTCTGTGTATGCATTGACAATCTCTTTTTTCATGACGAACAACTCAAATCTTTCAGTGAGACCTTGAACAGAGCGATGCCACTTAGCTAGAGGACTCATGATTTGTGGGTGGTCACAGATAAATGTTGGATTGATGCACTTATCTTCCAAGAATTCTCCAACCAACTGAAATAAAAAATGTGTCATCAGTTTCCATAATAAATTATGTAATACCATACATTTGTTCATCACTACATTCTCACTCCTATTTATCCCAAATATGTGCATGTCCACATATGCTGCAACTGAGGAATAAGAATTCAATTCCTGGTGGGACCAAGAGATATTTCTTTTATCGAAAGTGTTCTAACCAGCTCTGATACCCACTCAACCCTCTATACAATGGGCAATGCAGGGTCCTTGCATTGGCATAAAGTGACAAGGCATGAAGCTGACCAATTACCTCCTGCTAGTACTGAGGTTAAGTCATCCATGGAACTATAACCCACTTCCCCCCTGTGTCTTCATGTAATGGTGATTAATTAAACACAGAGACAACTTAACCTTCTGTTTTTACAGTTTTCATATGTGCTTACAGATATAAAGTGTTTAGAGACATTACCATTATAAAATGGAACTGATCTGCTCCTAACATTGTCTTTATCTGACATTTTCACTTTTATAGACTTTTCTGTTAGCAATTAAATTATCACACAGCATTCTGTGAGCATCTACTGTCTGGCTGAACCTGTGGGTGATGGGAAGCAATGGGTGTACACCAGTCACATGAAACATAACATCCCTCTGATGACATGACAAAGAACAGTTTTGTTATCAAGCTTATGAAGGGTGAAAAATTATGTTACTTCTGATTACAATATTTTGCAAAGTTATATGGATCTATAAAAGAAGGCCTTCAAAATGCATCATAAATGAAGGAAGTTCTTGGTTTCAACACACTGTCTCCATTCAGTGAGTAATGACAATTTTGGTGATGTGTTGTTAGTGAATTAGATTATAGTGATCTGGAAGATTGTCCTCTAGAACATGGGTAGATACTTGAAATGCAGAATGGGTAAGGGATTACTGTACCACAAAGTAAATAAATTAAATTAAACTTAACGGTATGCATGATTTCAAAATCAGAAGAGAAATAAATGTCTTTCACCATCATCAAAGTCTAGACACCAACATTTGATAAGTTTTTAACCTGCCCATTACAACTGCCAAGAACTTCTTTTATCAGTCACCATCACTTCTTGGACACAAAAATGCTTTTGTAATCCAACGTGTAGAATCAGTTCCTGGCAAGCTGTCTCCAGATAGTTTCTTAATTAGCTGCTCATTATGGATATTACAATCTAAACATACATGAGTAAACTCACTGTTTCTTAGATAAAACTCTTCAGACTTTACCCCTTCATTTAAATAATTACATTCTGAGTTTTATCCACATTTATTTTTAGTAATAATTACTTACTCTGGAATAAGATAGGCTGTAAAAAGTATGATTTCAGTATGAATATTTTCAATTCTCTAGCATATTAAGACCCTGTCATGAACTACAATTATGAGTCTATCTAGTACGAGCTGCTGACGGCACTGTCAAACCACAAACAAAATACCATCTCTTCAGCTAAACTAATTAGCAGTTGTTAATATCAACTGTTTGAGGTTAAGATATCATACACTTCACTATGTTTCAGTTCACGCAACCTTGTTTTCACCCAGCTATGCTACATGTTTCAGCTGCAATGTCATCAGGCATGTGTGTCAAGTTTACTACTTGCTGGGTCTATGCCAAATCCAAAGTCAGACAGTGGCATACACAGAACCAACCACTTCCACACAACATAATGGAAAAATTTTAATATATCATATGTTTACTGAAGTTGGCATTGTGAGACATACAAGACAATCCTATCCATCTTAGTATAAAAAGCAAGTGCAATGACAAGATATCAAACACTGCATAAAAGGTGTACAGTGAATGATGCAGGTATCACCATGATTAGAGTTGACACCACGTCAAGCTCTACAAAAAGTGCATGCCAGATGACACACATGTAGTTTCAGCATTTTATTTCAATTTAATTCCTAACAGTAATTTCTATTTTAATTTTAGTCAGTGGGTTTTACTAACAGAATGTATAAGCAGTGCAGTAAGTAAACTTGACATGCATAACTGATAATATTAAGGTCATACTGAAACATGTAGAATAAGGTTAAAAAAAAAGCTTCAATCAACTGAAATATAGTGAATACTGGGACACAAGCAACACGACACTTAAATGCCTGGTTCCTATCATACACTTGTTTATAGTCCTCATTTCAATCCTGATGTAAACTGTGACATTGACTGTGCCAGTACAGATATGAAGCCCCCATCCCTGTAAAAGATTAGAATCATGGGCTGTGGAAAATTTCAAGCACCCACCAAGGTTCAGGTCCCATGCTTCATTCAACCCATTCACTGGTGCTGAGACAGCAACAAGCAGGCCACATTTGAAGGCATTCACTACAAACATGTAAATGCTTATTTTTATATTTTTTGTAAATGTTACATAAAAGTTCATTCTAGGCCTCATTATACATGTGTTTCAATATGTGCCTGCCAAAACACTTTGTACCTTCGAAATTAACAATGACAAGAGGAAAATGTAAGTAAAATAGTCGATAGTTTTAGGTAAGAAAACTGGAAAAACTGTCTGTTACCTTTGTTGCTACTTTCATGCATTCAAATATTCAAGTACTAGTGAGTGAGTTTTGTTCTCCATTACATTATGTACATTGGGGAATGCAAATTAGTAGTTTCTTGGCCATGGGGTGGAAAGAAAACCACTGCAGGAAACTACATAGATAATGCCTATTGTGCTGCCTTTAAAAGTTGATACTCCGCTAGTCATGTGGTTCCGTACTTTATGTAACCTGGAGGTTCATTATTAAATGAAATTCCACCAATGGATCCTGTCCAGTGCCAGTTTAAATAGTTCACACTTTCACACCATTTCTTTAAGATTCATTTTGATGTTATCAATAAAACCATGCCTAGATATCCCAAGCAGTCACTTCCTTTCAGTCTATCCAACCACAAAACACAACACTTCTCATTTTCAGTATGTCCAACACACCATGTCCATGTCATACTCATTCATATAATCACTGTTACAATGTAAGGTGAACAGTAAATATTATGGAGTTTATCACATGTGTCTCCACCCTCCTTTATTTCCTCAACATCTTATACCATCAGTGTCCAGTAAGTGTGAACTTTATATCCTCCAGTCCTACAGCGCTGGTAGCCAGGCTTTAACTCAGAGGTAATGGTGTTGGTATTGAAGAAAATGAATGCTTATCCAGCTGGAATGTGTGAATGTGCAGTTACAAGAATGCAAGGCACAGCCAGTGAAGGTTAACGTAAAATAGGAATGTGAAACATTATAAAATTTTTAATGACAACATTCCATTGGATTTTTAGTGCAAGAAGAATGACAGATTGGTCTGCAGTGCCTCACAGCATTACCTTATCTAAGAGTCTTGCAGCAGTGCGAGGAGGAGGACACTCGACTCCATGCTTCTCACACAGGTCACTCAGGAACTTAGTGGCCTCTGAACTTCCTAGTTGATCTGCCTCTGGCAACTTTATGTTTAGAACTTCTTCCAGTGATGGAAACATTGAGATCCGTTTGAAGGGTGGTGTGAAGTCTATTTCAACCTCCTCTCCTTCTGGTCCATCTGGGTGATACTTGATTTTGTATGTGCCATGTATACTATTCACCATGCCTGTGGAAGAAAAAGAATGCAGTTTTCAGCTATCAGAAAATGTATATTACAATCACAGTCTGCAAAACAAACAACACAACAAAAATTTATTTATTTATTTATTTTTGCAGATTTGCTACTGCATGTGCCTACATTTATACTTCATGAGTTACAATTATTTGGGTCTCCTGTGGTTTCACAGTATTCAGCCTCACTTTCTATCTCATTCAAATACATGTTCTAGTACCATGACAAAAAGTGGAATTCGTTTAGCATTTTGAGGAGGGGGGGGGGGGGGAATACGTGTGTGTGTGTGTGTGGGGGGGTGGGGGGGGGAGGGGTCACCAGTTCTTAGGGTTATAACTGTGAAAGTACATAATTTTTTTCATTTTGCCCCAACAGTGTTTCAAGTCCTACAAGTACATATCTCAGTGGCTTTGCTGATCCTCACTTCAGTTCAGTGACCATCTGATTCTTGCACACCTGCAGTGTATGGAACTCCTTGAAAGATATTCTCATACAACAAACTGATTCATCACATATCATCTAAGTATTTGACACCATTATTAAGTACTAAAAATCCTAACTGTGAACACATACAGGGACCTTATAGCCATTTAAACCTTATCTGGACAACTTCTGAAAGCAAATGTGAGTGAACAACCAATGATATAATAAACCCTATTAAACCTGTAAAGCTTTAATGTAGTTAATTTCTTACCTGATATCATGCTCTCTGTTAAGTGCATTAAATCATGATAATCTGCATATGCCATATAAAATTCACATGTTGTAAATTCAGGGTTGTGAGTCAAATCAATTCCTTCATTTCTGAACTGGCGTCCAATTTCATAAACTCTATCAATGCCGCCCACAACCAACATCTATCAACAGAACAAAATGGTGAATTGTATAAGACAACCAAGTTTATATTTACATTATAGTTATTCATATTTTTGAAGACCTAAGTTGTAAGAACAGGGAGAAAATCATTTTCCGCATTTACATAAATTCCTAACATTTCAATATATTTCAGTCTGAGTCTTTATCACCAGGACAAAGATTTCTGTGCTATAGAAGGAAATTTTCTATTCCTCCCAAATACTGTTAACTGAAATGTAATATGGCACATCATGTAGAGATGGAAGTATGGGTAAAGGGGTATGAAAGAAGTGACAGAAGAAGTTACTGTGAAAGTGTTAACACTAACTAGAAAAAGCTAAAAAATGTGATGTTTGCAGGAAATATGTACAGACAGAAACTACTAGAACACAAGGTTTATGTGATACTACAATACGGAAACAAATACATATGGCAGGCATGGACAGAGATTCATTCTAATGCACACTCAGTCATGAAAGGTGGTACAGCCATTATACTCAGAATGTTGCACCCTTGATAGCTGAGAGTGAAAAAACATTAAGTCTTGTGTATGACTTGACCAGACACTCCTTCAAATTTATTATATGATCACGGCAGCACACACATACAAGGCCATGCAGTGTATAGATGGTTTAAAGTTTAAGGAAGGGTTAATAGCTATTCGATTATGATCCACAGCAGGGAAAGCGAGCTGTAACTCATAATACGAACACAGCCAGTGGCAAATAAATGACTGACAAAATGCTGAAATTGTCAGTGGTACATGCCTTGCCATCACATGGCCAGATGTTCACAAATTGACTAAAAATTTCCTTTTATTTACATATTTACAGTGTTGCATGCTCTTACAATGTCTAACAAACAGTAAGGGTGCTTCTTGGATGCATAACTTTGAAACAGTGATTACATTTACATAGAAAAATAAAGGCAAAATACAAAGTAGGAGACTCAATCAATACATATGTGCTTTCCACATAATCACGGTAAAAAAATACATTCAAAAATTCTGGTTGTTTTAATTGCAGGACCATCTGTATGATTAATATTCTTTTTTGACAGCCATCTTTTTTTTTCATTATTAACACTACTGTCATTTATTTATTTATTTATTTATTTATTTATTTACTTCCATATGGTTCAATGAACGATTTGGTTAGCAATTCAGTCACATAGCACCAAAAGGTAGAATGGGTAAGGAAGTGGACATAACACCATTCAAGGCACTACAGCACCAGGTCTTGGAGGACTGCATAAAACCATCAGAACATCGGCCATGTTAGTGACACAGCCAAGATCTAAACCACACACCATTATATACAAGTCACAATCATCACCATTTCAACCACATTCAAACTCTGTTCTAATAACAGTACTGACACTGCTTATTTTCTTCTCTTTCCCTTATTCAAATTCTAATCTGCATTGTGTGTGTGTGTGTGTGTGTGTGTGTGTATGCATGTGTGTGTCACTGTCAGTGTCTCATCCTATGCACTGTCAATGGCAGGACAATTTGTGACTTATGGGCATCTGTCTAGCAGGAGTGAGGATAAACCACAAACACCTCTGTCAGGAAAGAGTGTCCAATCTGAAATTTGACCTGGGCACCTCACATTACTGCCACACCTACATGCTTGGTCTCTTAAGCAAGTCAATACAGCAAAATAAAAAAAAACTAGATGGAGGTGAGTGGTGAGTTTCATGCCCAGGCCACTTTACCCCTAGGGACAGAGCTCACTTTACACACCAAATACAAGACTGGGTGAGACCCACAGTCAATTTGAACTCTGATGATGGGAAATATGTCTTGTCCCTGCCACGGATTGAACTCTGGATTGTCCAGCCCATAGCCTAGTCACTATACTGACTATGCTATCAAGGTTTCATTGCATAATAAAATAAAAATAAAAACCAATAAACAAAATACCAATTTTTTTACCTTATGGTATAGTTCAGGAGCAATCCTCATGAACAAGTCCATGTTCAGTTCATTGTGATGGGTCACAAACGGTTTAGCTGTTGCTCCCCCTGCAATCATGTTCATCATTGGTGTCTCAACTTCTAGAAATCCAAGATTATCCAAAAATGCACGCACATATGAAATAATCTGTGCTCTTGTATGAAATTTCTGACGCACTTTCTCATTCAGAATCAAGTCTAAGTATCTCTGACGGTACCTTGTCTCCTGAAATAAAAAATACGCCTATGATTAAGAGTTCACAATTAATTTTGACGTACAAAACCACACAAGTACTCTCTCTGTCTCTCTCTCTCTCTCTCACACACACACACACACACAAATGCACAAACAACAAAGAGAGGGAATTATAGTAAAAAATCGAAATTACTTTCACACAGAAATTAACAGCAGATTGAACCAATGGATTGCTTGCTACCATCCAGTTTGTAAAAGTTTATCTTTCTGTCCCAATAAGAAAGATCAAAGATAGCAAATTATAATTTTACCTGTCGTTTTATACTATTCCAAAACTTGGTTTCTGATCCTTAAAGCACATATACTGAAGATGTTTGAGGACAGGGAGATGAGGCAGATATTGGATCAAAGACAAACACTAAAATAAAATGTTCCATATACAGTAGAATTCCATTACTCCAGCACCCATGGGACTGGACAGGTGCCTAATTATTAAATATTCTGGATAATCAGATGGTTCCTATATTGAGCACACTTCTAACAGGTAATTACTGAGAAAGTGCACTTGTTACTTATTTCATTTCATCACAAGAAGACCGTTTCAATTATCATAGGCTCACTCATGGGCTTTCCTTCGGAACTTGCTGCTGTAAACCATGTAAGCATCACCTTATCAAAATGCGCTAATTCAGGCTCTTACAGTGTCTGTCACTTGAAAATGTCCTCCACACTTTCTCGTGATGCCACAATCACAGCCAGTCCTTCTGTTTCTTTATATCACAGACAGTTGACAATCCAATGTTGTATAAAGCCATAATCACTTTTTGGCTTTCACCACTTTCAAACCTCCTAGCTGTTTCAAGTTTTTGAGGAACTGTTAAATTACATGTTTCTGCGCCTTGTTTACTGATCTTGCGATCTTCTGAAGCCATTATAATGGCTTGATAGGCTCAATAATGTCCAGATAAGATAAAAGTCATGGACCCAGTACATTAATTTATAAAAATGGAGATATTGCACAAATTTCAAATTACAGACCTATTTCTCTACTTATGGAATTCTCAAAGATCATGGAATTTGTAAAATCTCAAAGATTAGAGCAATATCTAGGAATGTTCTAAAATTCTAGGGCTGTGTAATACATTAACTTCAGAACAATATGGTTTCCGAGATGAGGTATCAAACAGTAATGCCGTTTTTAAAACTTATTCTGTTTATGAAGCATAGAATAACAAACAATGCATTGCTTGCATTTTCTGTGATATAACTAAGGCCTTTGACTGTGTGGGTCATGAGGTTCTGTTGTCTAAATTGGAACACTTCAGGGTGACAGGAATAGTCTTAAATTGCTTTAGGTCATACTTAAATTATAGAAGAGTATCCTTAGAATACACAACCCATTGCTTGCAGTCACAATTGGAGGCAATGAAGTGCACAGTTCCTCAAGGTTCCATCCTGGGCCCAATGCTGTTTAATATGCATATAAATTATCTCCAAAAATTATGGATAAAATCTTGTCCACCGTATATTATGCCGATGACACTAATAGTATAGTAACACCTACTAACAATAATGACTTACAGAAGGAAGCAACTTATTTCTGAGTGGTTTCAAATAAACCAGCTTGTAATGAATGAGAATAAAACACTTGTGATTAACTTTTCATTGGCTAAAACTCTGACTTATACCTTAAATATGATACTTCATAATCAACATCTTACTCTTAAACAATCAATTAAATTCTTGGGTACGTATTCAGATAGCAATTTATCACGGACACTCCATGTGGAAAAATTTTGTAGAAACTGAGTACAGCGTACTATATGATGAGGAATTTATATTATTGTATACATACGCAAAATTTTATACACAATAATTCGCAATATACTGTAAATTGTATATTGCTGTTGAACTATGGCAAGATATTATTGTATTATAATGACCAATTTATATTCAACTTAGTTCAAATAATGGATCTGTGAAATGTGAATTATGTAAATGGAAATGTAAATGCAACAGGAGCTGCAGACGGCAGAACTTCCAGTGTTGTGACTACTTTCTTCAGGTGCCAAATGATCAGGAGTACTGGATTAGAAGAATTCTACTGCAATAAGTTTTAAATGCCATACTAATTACAATATCAAATATATACAGCACTCTAATTTATTATATGCAGAGAGTGAAAACTGAGAAACTTACAGACGAATAATAGTTCAACATGGTGATAACTGTATGCACTACAGGAAAATGGATGGACAGAAGAATTTAAATTCAGAACACTGCTGATGACATCACCATATGCTGTGGTTGAGAGGCAGATCAAAAGGCATAACTCAAACCACTGAAGAACTAGCAATGATAAAAATGGACCTACAATAATTATCAGTCTTGGCAAACAGTAAAGCAAGAATGACTCAAGGCTCAACTTTGAGCTTTTAATTCTGAAGGACTATAAAATTTGTAGACTAATACAAATGCACTGAAAGCAGGGTATTTAGAAACATAAGGCATATCCAACTGATGTGTCATTATCTTGTCAAAAAGCATAATAAAATTGCCTCTGTCTTTATTTCCTTCATTTATTTTGGCAACTACAGCACAATTACACCACGGCATGGCTTATCCTCAGGTTGTGGACGGAGGAACGGCCTCCAACATGGAGGGTAGGTGTGAATATATTGAATCAGCACTCTCAAACAGCCGACAAGGGGTGGTCCTCCAGCTTGGGGGTTGGGAAAAGTGCTAACAACTCACGGTAAAAAGTGTCTTGTTTCAAAACATTCACACAGACAGCCTCGAATCTGGACAGATACTTTAGTACAACCTGAAAAGGAACATGATATTTGGCATTTGGAAAGTTACGAGCCTGTAGTGGGCAGGTTCAATTACAGCAACAGCCAGGGAATTAAGAAGATATACATTAGATTTAGTGGGTGTGCAGGTTGTTGGGTGGAACAAAGGGGGCATGGTGAGAGCAAGGAATTATAATTTTTTTTATGGAAAAGGAAATGAAAATCATCAATTGGTAACAGGATTTGTTGTATACCACAGAATATTATTAGCAATTAAGAATGTAGTTTGTTAGCAATATATGTCATACATAGTTCTGAGAGGTCACCGGTGTAATGTTACTGTTCTGAATGTGCATGCACCAAGATCCATAAACTTACTATTTCTATTTGGAATAAAGAGGAACTGCCTGAGAAGTGGAAGGATTCAATCATTGTACCTATCTATAAGAAAGGTGATAAAACAGGATGCAGTAATAAAAGGGGCATATCACTTTTAACAACTACATACAAAATGTTATCCAACATTCTGCTGTGAAGGTTAAGTCCATATGCAGATGAAATTATTGGGAATCATTAATGTGGATTTCGATGCAACAGGTCAACTGCTATCATATAGTCTGCATTTGTCAAATTCTTGAGAAAAAATGGGAATACAATGAAGAAGAGCATCAGCTCATTACAGACTTCAAGAAAGCATATGATTCAGTTAGAAGGGAGGTCTTGTATGATATTCTCATGGAGTTTGGTATCCCCATGAAACTTGTACGGCTACTAAAAATGTGTCTGAATGAAACCTACAGTAGTCTGCATAGGCAAGAATTTGTCCGGCATGTTTTCTTTTAGGAATGGCTTGAAACACGGAGATGTTTTATCACCATTGCTTTTCAACTTTGCTTTAGAGGATGCCATTAGGAGGGTTCACGTAAACCAGAATGGCTCAAAATTAAATGGTACACACCAGCTTCTCATTTATGTTGATGATGTTAATATATTGGGAGGAATCATACATAAAGAAAAATGCATAAGCTTTAGTAGTTGCTAGTAGGGAGACTGGACTAGAAGTAAATGCTGACAAGACTAAGTACATGGTCATGTATCGAGTTCAGGATGCAGGACGAAGTCACAGTATACAAATTGATAATAGTTCCTTTGAAAGGGTAGAAGAGTTCAAATATTTAGGAACAACCTTAACATATCAAAATTCTAGTCAGGAAGAAATTAAGAGCAGAGGGAAGTCAGGGAATGCTTGCTATCATTTGGTGCAGATTCTTTTGTCTTGCAGTTTGCCATCCAAGAATTTAAAAATTAAGATAAACAGAACTATAATTTTCCCTGTTGTTTTGTATGGGTGTGAAACTTGGTCACTCACATTGAGGGAGGAATGTAGGCTCAGGGTGTTTCAGAATAGGGTGCTGAGGAGAATATTTGGGCCTAAGAGGGATGAGGCAAAACTACATCATGAGGAGCTTAATGATCTGTACTACTCACCCAATACTGTTGGGGTGATAAAATCAAAAAGGAGATGGGAGGGGCACGTAGTACATATGGGGGAGAGGAGAGGTGTATACAGGGTTTCGGTGGGGAAACCTTAGGGAAAGAGGCCACTTGGGAGACCCAAAGATGGGGAGGATAATATTAAGATGGTGCTTCAGGAAGTGGGATGTGGTGGGCACTTGCGAATGCGGTAATGAACCTTTGGGTTTCATAAAATGTGGGTAATTTCTTGACTAGTTGAAAAATGGTTAGCTTCTCAAGAAAATCTCTGCTCCATGGAGTGAGTAAGTAAGTAAATAAGTAAGTAAGTAAGCAAGTAAGAATGGATAAAACATCTACAATGCTGTACCTTGTCTTTCAATCCAAAATGAAGGTGAGGAAGCATATGGAGACAAGGTGACAGAAGTTTCACTCTTTGTGGAACAATAGATAGTTCACCTTTCTTGGTCTTTCCAGGGTTGCCTATGCAACCTATTATATCACCTCGCCTCAATCTGGCAGTGTCAACTGCAAATTTTTCCTCTGATTCATATAGCTTCGCATTGGCCATCACTTGAATCTTGACGCCTTCTCCACGCAAGTCATAGAATATCAATCTGGCTCCAGACTCCCTGATTGCATGTACACGGCCTGTAATAAGATGACACATATTCAAGTGATTTTTATTCTTTTCTAGCAGTACAGTACAGTATGATGACTTACTCTGCATGACTTATTGTCTAAAGAGTGCAGTGGTTCCCAATGGAGAGTGTTCTTATCACCAGACTAAGCAATGTGCAGAGTAGGGAGCATCATCAGTTTCCATGCAGCAACAATGCTGTCCACTCTACAAAGAACAGTCTGGTGGAGAGGGAGAGAGAAAGCGAGAGAAGAAAAAAAGATACCAGGTTTATTAAAAAACCTGTTAAAAATCTATAAGTGCCTCCCAGGTTCCAATCTTCTCACCTATCCTGACAGGATGTTTCTCATCAGTTTCTCCATGCAAATTCTGAGACAGTACCTTATTAGCAATAATAACTTATTCCTTCCAGTCCTTTCTAATTCACCATCATCACACAATTCAAAGATAGTATATTACCTTGCCAGCTGAAGCTGTCACTAAGTAACTTACAATCAATATCAACTACAAATTCAGTATGAATGGTCTGGGGATCAAATCCTGATGTAGGCGAGATTTTTCACGCCTGTCCAGACTGGTCCTGGGGCCCACCCAACCTCCTGCACAAGGGGTATCAGGTCCTGTTCCCAGGGGTAAAATGGCCGGGGCATAGCGCAGACCATTCACTCCCACCTAGCACCGAGGTTAACGAAAGACTAGAGGTATACTTCTACTCTCCCTCAGGGCCTTCAGCACCTGTTCTAGCATGAACCTTACCCATTACCTTTAGCAACCACAAACTTATGTTTGCCCAACATTAACTACTTCCAAAAGTTTTTGATGTTAGCATACCATAATGAGAATTCTATTGTCTACTGAGGTAAGAAATGTTACACAAGAAGGACCACCATAATAATATGAAGATGAATAAACCAAACAATATAGAAGTCATTTTTTTTTCTAAGTTTTACTATAGCATTAACAGTTCATGAGACGGCAATAAAACTGACTACTTATTAAAAAAGCCCACAGTCCTCTGGTTTCTGGTCTCTATGATTCCACCTAAGAGTCTCCTCCACTGTACAATATGCTGACAAGGAAGCAACTTATCTCAGTTTATATACCAAAGACAAAAAAGAATTTGAACCTGCAACGCTGACTTCAGTGCCTTCCAATATTTCTCCATCACTAATATGGTTGTACGTATCTATGAACTCTGCTAGTGAGATTGAGACATGAAACTTGTGTGGATATGGATTTTCATCTGTCTGCTTCAACTGTGTAACAGCTTGACTGCGCAACCTAAAGTACTCCTGCACAGAACAAAAAACAGACAATCACAATCATTCTTTACATTGTAATATAGTAGGTTTTGGTTCTAAGTTTAGTTTTATTACTAGATAAAAATCCTTTATAAACACATTCTTCTCATGTACATAAAAGTATCGCTCAACATAATTATGATGTATTATGTAAAGTGAGTGTGTGTCACACATATAACTACATTATTCCTTTTCAGTGTAGATCAGCTTTATATGAACTTGGAAACAGAATGTGCATATGGGACAAATACTATGGGGTATCTGCACTTGTTTCAGAACAGTCTGTAACTCTACAAGGGATGGGGTCAGTCTGATGATGAATTTACAGCTGTATTAGTATGTATATACTTAAATTCTTTTCCTAATGCTTTCACAGATTGCCTGAGACGCTGACAATAACCCTTAATGCTTCAACACAGAAAAATGTGAGGTAACTACCTCCCTGAAATATGTAATACTTAAGTGTTTAACAATGTACAAAAGCAATCGACAGCTAATACTGAAGCAGGGGTCTTGAAAAAAAAATTAACAAGCAGATGTCAATAGGCTGGCAACAGAACTGACATCCAAGTTTTGATTCTGCACCATGTCCATAATGGTTATGGTATCTGGCCAACCTTTTATTTAATGACAACCAGGTGGCTATCATCCTGTGAATAACATGGCTGAAATGTAAATAAACAATTCTCCTTCAATCACTCAATGTCAAACCCACAAAGTGAGATAAAAAATTCAACCTGACTCATCAGATTTTAATTAAACCTGGTGTGGTGCCATGCTTCATACAGGTAAGTTACCAATCCTATATTTAAATATTTATGTGAAGAAGTTTTTATATTACTGATATTGGAAATTCTAACAAATGTAACTTATTACCAAACATCTTCATATTATTATAATCAAGTCCCTAAACTGATTTATGGACAGCACCATTCTCACCTCAAAGGAAAATGAATGACATTTCCATTATACTATTACACTGTTCAGAGAGAGGAAAAGAAAAGAAATTTTTGAATGTTAACTGAGAAAATGTTTGGCCTTGAATTTTTCAAAACAAACTCCTTAACATTTTTAATAAAATACACTTCTCTACACCACTAAACACCTACATAAGGTGGAAAGACATGTGTCATCACGAAGGCTCATGCAAGTAAATAAAGCTGATTTTTAGTTCTACATTGATTTCAATCGTGAACAGTACATGACCTAACCCCCACAGCATTCATAAATGTAAGACATGACTCCTCAAGTTCCCTTCCAGTGAAGTATTATTTCCTTGTGCAGTGATACAGGTGTTGTAAAAATGAAGAACACAAAGAATAACACTTTGTGTTAAGTACAGTTCTTTTCCCATGCATGTAAGTGTATATCTTGTGTGTCCCACAGATACGATTCACTCTTGTAAAGCAATCAAATAAAAACTTTCTGTCCCTGTTGTAAAGGTAAAGTTTGCCCTAGAACAGGCCACGAAGACCCAGACAGGGAGCAGAGATACAACTCTACTCTTCCTTTAACCTCAGAAGTAGATGGGGGAGTGGGTGATCAATGCCATGCCCTGGCCATTCTACTCTGTGAAAGACACACAGTACCCAATGTATAGGTGGGAGGGTAGGCCCCAAGGCCATTGTGAACGGGTGTAGAAAATCTTGCCCCTACCGGGATTTGATCCCTGGATTGTCCACACCACTGTAAGTCACTACACCGACTATGCCATCCCAGCCCCCTCCTTCCAATTTGTACTACAACAAACCTATTTTTGCCCCTTCCTCCTACTTTGCAGCAAGGGAAAACTATTTTTTCTGTATTGGACCCAAACACACAAACAACTATGGAGTCACAATCACCACAGTGCAGCCACTGTAAACTCTCTCTTGCCACCAGTCACATGGATTCTGTCCATACGGAGCAGCAAGAGAGAGAGAGAGAGACACACACACACACACAGAGAGGCCTTTTCTTAAATTAGCAAACATGTTTAAAATTCACGGTAGTGGAATTATCAAAGTAGACAACAAATAGATGGGTCATGGCTTGCATATTACTCCAGTGAAACCCTGAAGTTCAGATTTCAAAATAAATGAATTATTGTCCACAAAACTGCACAATACACAAGATCTCCCTTTTGTACATCACATGCCATATCTCCTAAGAACCCTGCCAGGTTACAAGGAGTAAGTGTTGTACTGGCACCCTTATCTTTCAAATCACTGGGCCATAAATCTCCATGGGTTTGTAATATGTTTTCTTTTGGGTAATTCCCCGGCATCACAAAGCTAATAGCCGACGTTTCGGAACCCTCTATCAGTTCCATCTTCATGGGCAGGTGGATGAAGTATGACAAGGGATGGGATGTG
>Ga0131853_10007380_pt1 | contig 19882 bp, 19 predicted proteins | sample TergutLab28metaG_FD_92764 | JGI IMG/M metagenome (GOLD analysis project Ga0131853, IMG submission 92764) | Labiotermes labralis P1 segment gut microbial communities from Petit-Saut dam, French Guiana - Lab288 P1 (version 2) (version 2) | ecosystem: Host-associated > Arthropoda: Insects >... | reverse complement strand
CCTCCTCCTCCGCCGCCATCATTATGCGACAATTGGCCGCCGCCATACCCCGGTATGCTAACGCGCAGGGGAGATAGCGGCGAGAGAGTAAGATTGGTACAGCAACTGATAAATAATGCGCGAACACTTTATCCTAATGTGCCTGCATTAAACGCAGACGGTGTTTTTGGACCTCTTACCGAAGCGTCCGTACGAAGTTTTCAACTACATGACGGACTAAATGCAGACGGCATTGTAGGTCCATTAACTTGGGCGGCACTAACCAGAATTACCCCGCCAGACTGCAATACAACTAATCCCCCTCCCCCACCTCCTCCTCCACCTCCTCCGCCGCCGCCGCCGCCGCCTACAGGCAACTGGCCGCCGTTTGACGGTAACTTACTGCGAAATGGAAGCAGAGGTGATAGAGTACGCATCTTACAGCAAATGCTAAACCACGCGCGCACATGGTACAGCGCCGTCCCTGCTGTAAATGAGGATGGAATCTTTGGTCCTCTTACTGAGGCAAGCGTTAGAACATTCCAACTATTTGACGGACTAAATGTCGACGGAATTGTAGGTCCTATCACTTGGGGCGCATTAACACGAGTGCCGTAAAAATTATTGAAAATGTCGGTTATGGTTTAAAAATCATAGCCGGCGTTTTTTATTTATTATTATCTTTTAATATTTCAACAAGTTCATTGATTGATTTTAATAATTGCTCTAAAACATCACACAATTGCTGTTTGTGACATTTTTTTTCTAAAGAAAATTTTATCTCAAATCTTTCATAAATGGCAGTCATTTTTTTGCAGTGTTCGGAATAATCTAGTCCGTCTTTGTGTTTTTGTGTATCCATAGTTTTATTATAGCAACCCATTTTTGAATTGGCAAGTCATTTTTGACTTATTCTTTGATATATTTAGTATTATGAAATTTGCTAATGTTCTAAAAGATTTGAGAACTGAAAAAGAGTTGTCACAAAAACAACTATCACAAAAAGTAAATATAAGTCAATCAACTATAGCAAGATGGGAATTATCGCAAACAGAACCCACAGCAAGCGCATTGATTATACTTGCAGATTTTTTCAATGTCACAATAGAACAATTACTAGGTTTAGAGGACTTATAGTCATAACTTTTATATACAAATCATACCCATAGAGATATGGATATGAAAAATAGTCAAGAGAATAAAAACTTACCGCGCAGGGCGCATAGTATCAATATTGAAAACCGCGAAAGGGGTTTAGTTACGGGTGTTGAAAAGGTTGTTAGCAGTAGCGATACAGCATTGACACTAGAAACAACTTGCGGCGGACTTGTTATCTCGGGCAGCGGTCTAAAAATAAACAAGTTTGATATTGAAAGCGGCGCGCTTTCTTTTGAGGGTGTAACAAATAATATTAAATACAGTGCAAGCAAAGTGCCTCTGTTAAAAAGAATGTTTGGGTAAATTATGCTTCAAGAATTTCTTCTATTTATATTTGCTATTCTTTTAGGCGGTATGTTGAGGTTTTTATACACATTTACTGCTTGGGTGGCAAAAAAGACTAAACTGCGTTTTATGCGGTATGTCATGGATGTAGTTTGGTGCAGCTTAGCATTTGTTGCTTTTGTTGCGTTGACTCTGTTTTTGGGAGGCGGCGAATTTAAAACATTTACGCTTTTAGGAATTCTCGCCGGTGTGGGCTTGGCATCGCTTTTATTTCTTAAAAAAAGTACGAATAACTCTCCGCATATTTCGTCTAAAAAAGCACAAACTAAAGTCAATACTAATGAAAAATCGTAAATCAATTATTTCAATTTTATCAGTCCTTGCAGTGTGTATAACAGTTATTCTTATGCACGCTGCTTTTACATTTAATCCACTTACACAATCATTTTCAACTGAAACACAAACTTCAGTACCGTTAAAAATACTAATGTATCACGATATTTCTTCCCGTCCGCCCGGTCCTTATACTCTGCCGCCAGATGACTTTGAAAAAGATTTACAATATATACAAGCACAGGGCTATACGACAATTACAATCTCTGACCTTATTGCGTTTCAAACTGGCGATACACCGCTGCCTTGTAAACCTATCATGCTGACATTTGATGACGGGGATAGAAGTAACTACACAGTTGTGTTTCCTTTATTACAAAAGTATCAAATGAAAGCCGTTATGAGTGTTGTAGGCAAATATATCGACCAAAATTATTATGCAGACGGCAGTTACAATACCGACTATCAATCTAACCTTACCTATGCACAAATCAAGGAAATGAGTGAAAGCGGTTTAGTCGAGATTCAAAATCATGGCTACAATATGCACTCGCTTTCGCCTAGAAGAGGTATGCGCAATATGAAAAAAGAAAATTTTTCTGATTATGAAAACGCTTTGTCTACGGATTTACAAAAGCTGCATGCGCTGCTTTTAGAAAAGTGTGCCGTCACCTGCAGTGCCGTAGCGTTTCCGTTTGGTTCGTACTCATCAAGCACTATAAAAGTAATAGAAAAGAACGGCTATAAAGCCGCTCTTACCTGTTCTGAAGGGATAAATCATATTACAAAAACATCTTCACTGTTTCATCTAAAACGCTATAACCGCCCGCATGGAAAAAGTGTTGAAAAGATTTTGGGGTAAACTACCCTGCCCTATCCTTATTCCAACAGCATTGCTTGTACCTTTTACCGCTCTTGCACGGGCAAGGGTCGTTTCTGCCGACATCTTTGTTGGCGTTTAATACTGTAACAACCTTTGGCTTTTTCTTAGCGCCGCCCTCACCGCCGCGGGAGAAACTTACATTGTTCATACTAACGCTCTCTCTCTGCATGGGCGCTTTTTCGATATTGACGCGCATTAGTAGCAGCACCGTTTCTTCCTGAATTTTAGAGGTCATGTCATAAAACATTTCACTGCCCTCTTGCTTATATGCTGTAACAGGGTCTTGCTGACCGTAGGCTTTTAAGCCGATACCTCTGCGCAACGAATCCATCATGTCGATGTGGTCCATCCACTTGTTATCAACAATTTTTAAAAGAATGACGCGCTCTACTTCTTCAAAATCCAGCCCCAACTCTTTTGCATTGCCGATTTTTTCGTTGTAATAAAGCATCATAGCTTCATAAATTTGCTCTTTCATTTTATCAATCGACCAGCTTTTCAACCTGTCCTCGCTGATAAAATTAGTATCGCCCGGTATCAGCTTTCTTTCGACTTCGCGGTTTAAATTCTCTTCGTCCCATTCAGGCCAATCAGATTTAGGGTCGGTGTAAAGGTCAACGGTTGTAGACACCTCGTCCTTCATCATTGCCAAAATATGAGTATGAATCGACTCGCCGCGCAAAACTCTTTCTCTCTCTTTATAGATTGTCATTCTTTGCGCGTTCATAACATTATCATACTCTAACACCTGCTTACGAATAGAATAATGCGTACCCTCGATACGGCGCTGTGCATTTTCGACTTGCTTAGACAGCATTTTCATGGCCAATGGCGTGTCTTCGTCAATCTTGAAAAACTCGGCAATTTTTTTCATTCTGTCGCCGCCAAAGACCCTAACCAAATCGTCTTCCATTGATAGGTAAAATACGGAACTGCCTATATCGCCCTGTCTGCCGGCTCTGCCGCGCAGCTGATTGTCGATACGGCGCGACTCATGCCTCTCTGTACCGACAATACGCAAGCCGCCTACTTTTTTTACTTCCTCTTTTTCTTTATCAATATCAACCTTAAACTCGCTGTAATATTTTTTAAAGGTTTCTCTTGCCTTTAAAATTTCGGGGTCTTCGGTGGTAAAGTAAGAAGTAGCATGATAGATATGTTCTTCGGGTACTTCCTCTTTTCGCATACGGCTTAATGCCAAAAACTCGGCGTTGCCGCCCAGCATAATGTCCGTACCCCTGCCCGCCATGTTTGTGGCGATAGTGACTGTAGATAGTTTACCCGCCTGCGCTACAATCTCTGCCTCGCGCTCGTGGTGTTTTGCGTTTAGCACATTGTGTTTAATTTTTGATTTTCTAAATAAATCCGATAATTCTTCTGATTTTTCTACTGTCGTTGTACCGACAAGTACAGGCTGACCGCGCTCTTGACACTCTTTAATGTCTTCGATAAGCGCGCGGAATTTACCTGCAACTGTTGTGTAGATTTGGTCGTTTTCGTCAACTCTTTGGCTAGGCACATTAGTAGGCATGGTGACTACATCTAGTCCGTAAATATCCCTAAATTCTTGCTCTTCAGTCTTTGCCGTACCTGTCATTCCCGCTAACTTTTTATAAAGTCTAAAATAGTTTTGGAAAGTAATAGTAGCCATAGTTTTATTTTCATTCTGAATCCGCACTCCTTCCTTCGCCTCGATTGCTTGGTGCAGTCCGTCCGAATATCTTCTGCCCACCATAAGCCTTCCTGTAAATTCGTCAACAATAATAATCTCGCCGTCGTTTACTACATAGTCCTTATCTTTTTTCATCATGTAATTTGCGCGAATGGCATTGTTGATATAGTGGTTGACTTCGGCATTTTCAACATCTGCAATATCCTTTAGTCCAAAAAATGCCTCTGCCTTGTCAATACCGGTATCTGCTAAATTGATTGCCTTTTTCTTTTCGTCAATCTCGTAGTCCTCTTCCTTTATGCGCTGGCGCACAAACTGCTGCGCCTTTGCGTACATCTCGTCAGACTTTCTGCCTTTGCCTGAAATAATAAGCGGTGTGCGCGCCTCGTCAATCAAGATAGAGTCCACCTCGTCAATTATTGCATAGCTTAAAGGGCGCTGTACTAAATCCTTTTTATAAGTGACCATATTATCGCGCAAGTAGTCAAAGCCTAGCTCGTTATTCGTAGCATAGGTAATGTCGCAATTGTATGCCTCGCGCTTTTTGATATTGTCCATTCCTGCAATCGCAACACCTACAGTGAGTCCTAAAAATCTATGAACTTTACCCATCCATTCTGCATCGCGTTTGGCTAGATAGTCATTAACCGTCACAACATGAACACCCTCACCTGCTAGCGCGTTTAAATAGGTTGGCAAAGTTGCCACCAAAGTTTTACCCTCACCTGTGCGCATTTCTGCAATTCGTCCTTGATGCAGACAAATGCCGCCCATAAGCTGAACATAAAAATGCCGCATGCCTAAAACTCTAATAGACGCTTCTCTAACAACGGCGAAAGCGTCGGGCATAATATCCTCTAACGATTCATAGCCGTCCTTTAGCCTTTCTTTAAAAGCCGGCGTACAAGCCTTTAACTGTTCGTCCGTCATTTCTTTGTACTTTGGCTCTAATAATTCAATTTTATCCGCAATCGCCTTAAACTTTTTAATGTTACGGCGGTTGTCAGATTCCGCTAGCCAGCTTAATAATCCCATAAATATATGTCCTTTTTAGAAAATTAAAATTTTGATATTAAATGATAACACAAGCAATAAAAAAAAGCAACCTAATATACTACGGGATTTTTAACTTTTCTTTTATCGCAAAAAATGCTTTTTCGGGTTCGGTGATGTTTTTACACAATAATTCCATAGGACACTCATCGCTTTTGTCTTGGTTTTGAATGGAAAAAGTCTTTTCGGCATAATCAAATATTATGTTGTGATTTTTAAATACCTCGATTGCTTTTTGCGAAATTACATTAGCATACACTGCTTTTACTTTTGCATAAACAAACAACAATGCCGCAGCAACACCTACAACTTTATCGACACAAAAAGCGTCCTGAAAATTAGCAGCATTTTTAATGATGGCAGAAATCAAAGGCTTTATACCCTTGCCGTCATATGCAGTTATACCCTCTTTAGGCGAAAAAATAATTAAGGCTTTTTCGCCTCTTACTTTATTTGTTTCCATACTCTTTATTTTCCGTTATTTTTTTCATCCACTTGCCTATCTTTATTTTTTGAGGACATTTGCTTTCACATGCGCCGCACTGCACACAATGCTTTGCAGCGCCCCCGCCTAATTTTTCTTGCTCGTCTTTTAACCACCCAAACTCACTTAAAGGAACCCAATGCACAAAATACTCGTTGTATAACGAAAAATTCCGCGCGATATTGATTCCTTTCGGACAGCTACAATAATGACATTCGGTGCAGGGCGAAAGCGCTTTGCCACGATACAATGCCTCTGCTTTCCATAAAGTCTTTAATTCATTTTCGGTCATTTTTTCAAAATTTTTGGCGGTTTCTATATTATCTTTTATCTGCTCGAAATTACTCATTCCGCTTAGCACTACCGAAACATTGTCAAAATTCATACAAAACTTAATCGCCCAGCTTGCTATTGATTTTTCTGGCGCAAAGTCTTTAAAAACACTTTCGGCATCCTTTGGCATTTTTGCCAAAGCACCGCCGCGGACAGGTTCCATGACTTGCACAGGGATATTTCTTTTAGTAAGTGCTTCGTATAAATGTTTTGAGCCTATCGCGCTATGATAATCAAAATAGTTAAATTGAATAAGCGCAAAGTCCCATGGGTAATAGTCTGCAATCGCGTCGATACTCTCGGGGTGGTCATGAAAAGAAAAACCCAGCCTTTTGATTTTACCCTCTTTTTTTTTCTCGATTAAAAAGTCTAATGCATATTTTTCGTACTTTTTAAAGTTATGCTTGCTAACCGCATGGCAAAGGTAAAAGTCAAAATAGTCGACACCGCAACGCTTTAGCTGTTTTTCAAAAATCTTTTCCGCGCCTTGTCTGCTATGTATCAGCCATGTCGGCATTTTATTTGCTAAATAGTAGCTGTCGCGAGGATACCTGGCTAATGCTTTTCCTATAAAAACTTCGCTTTTGCCCATATGATAAATCCACGAAGTATCAAAATAATTGACCCCGTTTTCTATCGCATAGTCCACCATCTCTTGCGCTTTTTTGGTATCAATGCCACCCATTACAGAACGCAATTTACCTATTTTCCCCAAAGGACTTTTAACAGGCAAACGCATTAAGCCAAAACCCAAAATGGAAGGTGAGGCATTTAATTTTGGAAAATCTCTTTTGAACATAAGTTATGCCCCTACCCTTCCTCGTTAAGTTTCGCCGTTCTTTCTGCTATCCTTAGTGCTTCAATCATTTCGTCAATATCGCCGTTCATAAAAGTATCTATCGAATACAGAGTTTTATTGATTCTATGGTCTGTAACTCTGCCTTGCGGAAAATTGTAAGTTCGGATTCTCTCTGACCTATCACCACTGCCAACTTGACTTTTGCGTGTTGAGGATAGCGCGGCGGCTGCCTCTTGTGTCATTTTATCGTAGAGTTTGGTTTTTAAAACACGCATTGCCTTGTCGCGGTTTTTGATTTGACTGCGCTCGTCCTGACACTGCACGACAATACCTGTGGGCAAGTGAGTAATACGAATAGCGCTGTCGGTTTTATTAACATGCTGACCGCCTGCGCCGCCTGCGCGGTAAGTATCTATCTTTAAATCCTTTTCATTTATTTCTATGTGTATATCTTCTGCCTCGGGTAAAACTGCCACAGTCGCTGCAGAGGTATGAATTCTTCCTTGCGTTTCAGTGTCAGGAACGCGTTGTACGCGGTGTACGCCGCTTTCGAATTTTAACCTAGAATACACTCCGCCGCCGCCGACCGAAAAAACAGCCTCTTTGACTCCGCCCAACTCTGTTTCACTGACATCAATTTCTTCGATTTTTAAACGGCATTTGTCGGCGTACATTTTATACATTCTAAAAAGTGCGCCTGCAAAAAGCGCTGCCTCGTCACCGCCAGTGCCTGCCCTAATTTCAATCACAACATCTTTTTCGTCATTCGGGTCGGGAGGAAGAAGAAGAATTTTTAACTCTTCAATACACGCGTCTTTCTCATTTTTTTTTGTTTCAAATTCTTCTTTAGCTAGTGCCAGCATCTCGGTATCCGTTTCGGTGTCTAACATTTCTTTCGCTTGCCTTAAATCATCGTCAACAGAAACGAACTTATCGTATGCTAAAACAACAGGCTCTAAAGACGCGTGTTCTTTGACCAATTTTGTCCAACCGCGATTGTCTGCAATGACAGCAGGGTCGGATATTTTTTTTGCAAGTTCTTCGTACTTGTTTTTGATAGAATTTAATTTTTCAGTATTCATAAATTTATTTTACCTCACCCCTGACAATCCTCTCAACCCCGTCTAAATCCTTTATTTTTTCTACTTTTACAAAATCCTTTTCTAGCATTTTTGCAACCTCGTCCGCTTGTCCTTGTCCCACTTCAAACAGTATTACACCGCCCTTATTTAAGTAGCTTTTAGCAGAAGCTATTATCTTGCGATAAAAGTCTAAGCCGTCCTTGCCGCCGTCTAAGGCTTCTAATGGTTCGTAACTTTTTACTTCTATCTCTAGCCCCTCAATATCGTCAGATTTTATATAGGGTGGATTAGACACAATCAAATCAAATTTTCTGCCCTGCAGGTTATCAAATAAATCCGAAAACACAACTTCAACATCCGTCCCCTCGACATTGTTTTTTGCAACCGACAACGCTTTTTCACTTTTATCACTTGCAACAATTTTGGCGGAAGTTTTTTTGGCTAAAGTCAACGCAATGCAGCCGCTGCCTGTGCAAAGGTCTAGTACAGTCAGGCGGTCGGGGGTTTCTTTCGAACGGTCACTCACCGCCCCTACTATCTCAATAGCTTTTTCGCACAAAATCTCGGTTTCGAATCTTGGTATTAAAACATTGTGATTAACTATTATTCTATTTCCATAAAAATCACAATAACCCAAAATATACCAAAGCGGCTCACCTGTGGCGCGCCTTTCCAATATGCGTTTGATTGCTTTATATTGTTCTAGCGTAATCAAATTTAATTTAAACAGTTCGTTTCTTTCATACCCCGTGACATCGCAAAAAATCCAATCTACCTCTGCCGCGTCCGCATTTGTTTCTTTTAACTTTTGCGCAACTTCTTCCCTTAAATCCTTATATCTAAATTGCCCGAAATCTATCTCGCACAAGTTAGCATTTTCTTCCATAGCCATAACCGCCAAAAAACTTTTTAGCGCAACCTCTGCCATATCTCTATCTGGCGGATATGTTGTAAGCCGTTGAAGGGCCAGACCGGGGGCGCGCAATATTGTCGTAAACCAATTATCAGGCAGCATGGCTAATAATTTTAAAAGCTCGTAGCTTAGTCCCGCTACAAACGGCAAAAGAGCTAAGCGAATACCTAGCCGCACAAAGCCCATTTGTATGTTGCCGCCTACAGACTCGGGTGTAATACCAATAAGTGCAATCAGCCAATTTGCCAACGAAAAAACAAGTATCGAAAATATTATTACAAAAAACAAAAATGTCGTACCGCAACGGTTATGTCTTGAAGAGCATTTCTGCACATTGTCCACCGTCATGGGTAAATCCTTTTCATAACAATTTATTACTCGGTGTTCAGCGCCATGATACTGAAAAGTACGGCGAATGTCTTTAAGTAGCGAAACCAATATTAAATATAGCAAAAAGATAATCAAACGCAAGCCGCCCTCGAAAAGTGCCAAATACAGCGCGCGCATGGGTGAAGCTACACCGTCCTCTGGGACAGGAAAATGTCTATCCATTACAAAGGGCTGCAAAACAAATTCGCTTAAAACAAACGGTAAGACAATAAATAAACCAACACCCAAAACCAATCCTAATACAACAGATAAGATAATCCAACCTTTCAAGCTGCCTTCTTTTTTTGGTTTATCGGTGTTTTCAACTACGGCAATTTCTTCTTCGTCCTCAGGGATAGCAACCTCTGCCGCCTTAGTCATAGATTTTACACCTATAACCATACTATCAAAAAAAGCTATTGTGCCGCGCACAATAGGCACCCTTTGCCACCATCTGATTTTTGGATTACGCCGCTTTACATCTAGTAAAATATCACCTTTTTCATTGCGGCAGCATAATGCCGTAGCACCGCGCCCACGCATCATGACACCCTCTATCAAAGCCTGCCCGCCTATTGCAGCGCGCTTTGGCTTTTTCTTTTTAACTTTCTTTTCTGTCATATTAATCAGCGTTTCCTTAAAGTAATTTGACAAAATCACCATGCCTATTTTTAGCATGGTGATTTTACTAAACTTACACAAAAACCTGTTTGTAAATAAAATCTACAAACCAAATTCTTGCCTTTCTTGCCTTGCTACTTCGCTGTGTAGCGTTTGTTAAATCTGTCAATCCTACCGCCGGCTTCAACATTTTTTTGTTTGCCTGTGTAGAAAGGATGACATTTGTTGCATACCTCTACGCGGTAATTATCGCCCTTTTTGGTTGTACCCGTCAAGAATGACGAACCGCAAGCGCAATTGATAGTGACTTCATGATAGTTGGGGTGGATTTCCGGTTTCATATTTTGTACCTTTTTTGCATTATTTAGGTGCGAGCGGCTACATTCGAAGAATCACGAAGTATAACTGCCCCTATAATTTGCCTAGTTAGTATACGGTTATTCTTTTTCGTTGTCAAACGATTCATTCGGACTTTTTTTAGTTTCTGCTATAGAATTTTCTTCCTCTTCGCTTTTTGCTATTTCTTCATCTAATTTTTTTGCAATTAAATTTGCTTCGGCCTTTTTGTCCGCGCCTTTCTCTCTTATTTTTCTAACTAATACAAAAACAAGCAAGCCTACTAACGCAGAGCCGAAAATCACAAATAGGATAAACATAGCCAGTTGCCCCGGACTATCCCACTGAATCAATCCTGGCTGTCTAATTTCTTCGCCGCTTGCACAAGCAAAAAGAAATGCCGATAAAACTAAAAGACCTAAGAGAATAATTATATTAAATAGTTTTTGTTTTTTCATAATTTTAAGCATACCTCGCATACAGTCTAAAATTGCTAATAAAAGTAGTCCAACCTAATTCTACCGCCAACTCACTAATATCAATCTCTAACTCACCCGCTCCGTTTGCAACCCGTATACCGCCTGTCTGCGCCGTATACCAGCCTAGTCTAGAAGGGTTATTATAGATGGTAATAGCAGGTGAAATCAAGTTACCCGCAACAGTGTCAAAAGAAACAGGTACTGTAGGAGGAGCAGGTGGATTCCCTGTCTGTGGAATATTTACAGAAACCAACGAAACATTCCTTGTTGATACTTGCCACCTAACCTCTATGTTAGCCGCTCTAGGGTCAGAGCCCCAAAGACCAATTCTGGTTTCAGGAAAACGGGTGGGGTCTATCACAACAATATCTGTGCCTCTAAACACCCAATCTCTAATATCCCAGCCTAGTAGACCACTATCATTAAAAAGAGTCTGAAAACCCACATCATCACTCCATCTAATATCAGTCCAAGTGTGCCTGTTGTCCATGACCTGTATATCAAATGAAGGAAGCGCAGGTGCAGCCAAAGGGTCATTAGGGTTAGGAAAATGAAGCGTCACCGTCATAGGTTGACCTAACCTAGTCCACCGCGCGTAGAGATTCCATGAATTGCTATCTCCGCCATCACTCGCAGTAACCTGATTGTTAAAATTCCATAGACTCGTCACATCAGGTCTTGTTGACCAACCGTCAAAGCGATATGCTGCTCTTTGTCTTAAAGGCACATTATATCGTGTAGGAATGGTTCTGCCTTCCCTTACCGTTATTACAATGCTTTCTTCGCCGTCAATAAAGGCAATAGTATGTCGAGGGTTAAAGACACCCCCTTGCCACAAACCTATAAACAATCCGCCTACCGCAAAAACAAAAACAACCACCGCCGCTACAATAATCATGTTACGCATAAAGCGTTTTTTTGCCTTGTGCAGCGCCATCGCCGCCCGTGTCCTTTCTGCCCTTGTTCTAGGCGGAGGACCTTGCCACGCGCCTTTCTTTTTCTTGTTTGAAGATGCTGCTTTTTTTACTGTCGTTCTGGGTCTTTCAGAAGTGATAGGCTCATCGTCCACTAAAGAAACATCTTCTTGGTGATGTGAAAATGCGCCTGTGTTTATGCCCTTGCTTTCTAAAAGAACATCGTGCATTGCCCGCTGCTCTGGGTCGCGCAAGCAATCGTACGCGTCCGAAACATTACGAAACTTCGACGCCGCCTCAGCGTCGCCTTGATTGACATCAGGGTGGTACTTTTTAGCCAATGCCCGATACGCTTCTCTAATGTCGCGGTCGGTAGCGCTGTAGTCAACACCCAGAACTTTATAATAATTTCGAATAGCAGGCATAGCTTTAACCCCCTTACATTACCCTTAAAAATATTATCACAGTGATAATAACAAGCATTATAATAAAAAATTTTGCCGCTGTCAAGCGAAACAAAATATAAAAGTTAACTAATTTTTCATTCGTGAAAATAGTCGTGTTTTTTAGTTGACGAACAAAATTCATAGGCTTATACTCTATCTTAATGCTTGTACTACGGCTCTTTTTTTAGAGTTAAAATATCTTGTGCAGGCGGGAGTGTACACATATGATTTCTCATTTGTTTTGGATTGGACTAGCCGGCGCGCTGATATCGCTCGGTTTTGCGCTATTTCAGATGCGCGGAGTCCTAAAACTGCCAGAAGGTGATGAACAAACCAAAAAAATCGCAAAGGCGATTAGAACAGGTGCAAATGCCTACTTAAAAAGGCAGTATAAAACCGTGCTTATAATTATAGCACCCGTGTTTTTACTTCTGTTTTTCCTAGCATGGATTCCTGTTTGGGCAACAGACCTTACTTTTGCATCTGCAATGGCAGGGGCAGAAGGCACCCTGCTTAATCCTATTGCACCTTTTGCTTTCCTTTCAGGGGCGTTTTTTACAGGGCTTTCTGGCTATATTGGTATGAGAGTTGCTACATGGGCTAACAGCCGTACCGCAACTGCGGCAAAAGACAGTCTTAATAAAGGTCTTAGAGTATCATTCTCATCAGGTACAGTTATGGGCTTTACAGTTGTAGGTCTTTCCCTCTTAGATATTTCTATATGGTTTTTGATTCTACGATTCGGGCTTAACTTGCCTGATTATGTAATCGGAAATTCTATGATTAAATTTGGTCTTGGTGTTGCCTTTATGGCGATGTTTGCGCGGGTTGGCGGCGGTATTTTTACAAAAGCTGCCGATGTGGGCGCAGACTTAGTCGGTAAGGTAGAAGCGGGAATCCCCGAGGACGACCCTAGGAACCCTGCCGTTATTGCAGACAATGTCGGCGATAATGTCGGCGATGTAGCAGGTATGGGTGCTGACCTTTACGAGGCATTTGCACATGCGATTATAGGTACTTTTGCACTAGGCGCTAGCATTTATTCTTATGTAGGAATGTTATTGCCTTTATTAGTTTGCGTTGTTGGTGTAATTGCGTCAATAATCGGTTCATTCTTGGTTCGTACTAAAGAACACGCCGACCAAAAAAGTCTATTAAAATCCCTGCATAGGGGAACTTGGATAGCAGGCGGTATTACCGCCATTGCGGCACTTCCCATAACTTGGGCGATGAGTCAAATTGCAAACACCGGTTATGGTTACAGATACAGTTCAGGCGCATTGGTTTATACACCTATCGGCGGAAGCGGAATCTTGTACCAAAGTAATTGGATTTGGGGTCTTTATGCCTGTATCATAATTGGTATAGCAGCAGGATTAGTAATTGCATTCTTTAGCGAATACTTTACTTCCGACACTTATAAGCCTACAAAAGAGCTTGCCGAGTCTACCAAAACAGGTTCTGCAACCGTTATTATCGGCGGCTTATCATTAGGTATGAAATCCACCGTTGGTCCTGTAATGACTGTTGCTGTTGCTGCACTTGGCGCATTCTTTGCGGCAGGCGGAAGTGTTGACTTTGCTATGGGTCTATATGGTATTGGTATTGCATCTGTTGGTCTTGTTGCAACTTTGGGTGTCAACCTTGCTACCGACGCATTCGGTCCAGTCGCAGACAACGCAGGCGGTATTGCAGAAATGGCTCATATGGACGCTGAAGTCAGAAAACGCACAGACGCGCTGGACTCTCTAGGCAACACAACCGCTGCCACAGGTAAAGGGTTCTCAATCGGAGCTACGGCATTTACAGCAGTTGCATTGCTAGTTTCTTATTGGCAATTGTCAGGTGTAAATCCTGCTGATATCAGTTTAGTTAACCCTACCGTTTTAGTTGGTATCTTTATCGGCGCAGTTACCGCGTTCTTCTTTGCGGCACTAACTATCGGCGCGGTTCATAAAGCGGCAATGAGTATCGTAAACGAGGTACGAAGGCAGTTTAGGACAATTGCAGGGCTAATGGAAGGAACGGCAGAACCAGACTATGCCACTTGTGTTGACCTTTGCACCAAGTCCGCGTTGCGTAAAATGGTAGCTCCTTCCCTCTTAGCAATTGTTGTTCCTGTAGTAGTCGGACTACTTATGGGTCCTACAGGCGTAATTGGTATGATGGCAGGAATAATCGTAACAGGCTTTGTTTTAGCTATCTTTATGATGACCTCCGGCGGCGCGTGGGATAATGCTAAAAAATTCGTTGAGGCAAATAAATTAGTAAATGAAGAAGGTGAAGCTTTAGGCAAAGGTACTGACGAACACAAAGCCGCCGTTGTAGGTGACACTGTTGGTGACCCCCTAAAAGACACTGCAGGTCCGTCATTCAACATTTTGATTACTCTATCCTCTTCAGTAGCCCTCGTGTTTGTCGGAACAGCAATAGGTGTATTACCCATGATTGGTATTTAATTAGCAGATAAATAAATCGAAAAAAAGCCCAAAGAGTTTAAAACTCTTTGGGCTTTTTTTATTATGCGGACGGTTAATGCGGCAAGCAGGCTTGCCGTCCTACTATTTTTTCTTATATCCTTTAGAAATCCACAGTGTATTCTTTGGGGCTTCTTCTTGCTGCTCAATTTCTTCTTTAGGTTCTTCCTGTTTTTGAATCGGCGGCTGTTCTTCTTCTGCGGCAGGACTTTCGTACTCTTTTAATAACTTATCCTTATCCTTTAATACAGCCGCTAATATGCCGTTGACAAATTGCGCAGACTTTTCGGTAGAATATATTTTTAAAAGCTCTAAAGCCTCGTTGATGGCAACTTTAGGGGGTGTTGAAGTAAACAAAATCTCAAACACGGCAAAGACTAATAACGATAAGTCAATCTTATAAAGTCTTGTGGCAGCAAAATCTTTAGCATACCTGCCTATTATTTTTTGTAAAAAAGAGTCCTTTTCTTCTGTGCCGTTTACGATTAAATCAAAAAATGCTAACTCGTCAACAGACTTGTTTTCCCTAAAAAGCTCTAGCGAAAATTCGTTTTTTTCACCTAATGATATTCTTTCAAAGACAGCTTTAAAAATATCTTCCCGTAATTCTTTTCTTGTCATGTTTTTATCCTTTTTCGCAGCATATCGCCCTTTTGTAATGGCACATTCGTTGCGATTTTTATTTGTTGCTGCACTTTGTCGGCAACATCAATTTTATTGCCGTCTATGTCCTGCATAGACTCAATTTTTATTATTTTATTCCACGAATCATTAGGTGATAGCACCTCTAATTCTTCCCCTACAGTAAAACGGTTGCGCTGCTCTATCACCGCTTCCCCTTTTTTTCCTTCCTTTACTAATGCAACAAATTGATGAGTCTGCACAGGCAAGGACGAGAGATACTCTTGCATTTCGGGTTTGACTTTTTTTCCTTCCCCTAGCGGTTCTTCAAAATAAAAACCCGTATGGTACTTTCTGTGCGCTGATTTAACTAATTCGTTTTTAATCTCACAACTCACTTCCTTCTTTTTATCAAACACTAAATCCACCGCACGGCGGTAAGCGTTGACTACATTTGCAACATAATATGCCGCTTTCGCCCTGCCCTCAATCTTAAAGCTGATTATCCCTGCTTTTACTAATTCTTTTACATATGCTATCATGTTCATATCTTTAGAATTAAGCAAATACGCGCCTCTATCGTCTTCTGTAAGCGTTAAATAATCGCCGCTGCGTGACTTTTCGCGCACCTCATATTCCCATCTGCAATTTTGAACACATGCTCCCTTATTGCCGCCGCGCTGTGTACTAAAACTGCTTAATAAGCACCGCCCAGAATACGACACGCACATTGCCCCGTGTACAAATGCCTCAAGCTCAATGTTTTCTGGCAGTACCTCTCTTATTTTTGCAATTTCCAAAAGCGTCAATTCTCGCGCTACAACAATGCGCGAAACACCTTGATTGACCCAAAAAAGCGCGGAAAGCCCGTTTGTAGTATTTGCCTGCGTCGATAAATGAATAGGTACTTTGGGCGCGTGTTTTTTGCATAGCGACAAAACGCCGGGGTCGGAAACGATAAACGCATCGGGACTTATCGTAACTAAAAAATCAATGTGGTTTTTTAGCGCGCTAAGGTCATGGTGGTGTGCAAACATATTTAGTGCGATATATGCTTTTTTGTTTTTCTCTTTGCACAAGGCAATTGCCTGCTTTAACTCTTCGTCAGAAAAATTATCCGCCCCTGCCCGTAGTGAAAAATTCTTGCCAGAAAAATATACTGCGTCCGCACCAAAGTGCAGTGTTGCTTCTAATGCCTCGTAACTTCCGGCAGGAGCTAAAATTTCGGGTTTTTTGCTTTTCACAAAACAATGTATACCATAATTTTCATACACTGTCAACACACCTTACCTCTAAATATCTATTCTTGTCACTTCTTGACTTATTTTATTATTCTTTCACATTTATGTTTTTTAATATGATATACCATTTTTCATGGCGGAAAAAATTGGATTTTCTCGTACACAAAAGCAAACTATGGCGGTAATGTTTACCGTTACAATCATTTTAACCATAGGTATTTTCTTTTTGCCCTGGGTAAATTTACCGTTTGGCTGGGGAATTACACCCCCCTATATCCCTACAGAAACACCGCCAGATTACCCGCCGCCAACACCTCACGACCCATTTAGAGGTCCTCGTCCCGGAATACCGCCAAACCTTTTATGGGAAACTAATTTAGGTGGCTCAGAGGATGAATACATAATAGCCGCCTTTTATATCGGTAACAGCATTTTGCTTTTCGGAAATTCTTTTTCATCAGACTATGATTTTTACGGAAAAGACCCCAACGGCTTTTCTATTTTGCTAAGTATTCATGGCAGACCTATCCAATACAATACATTGCCCGGTTTTATAGCTTCCGTTATTCACAGCGACAACGGCTTTTTGGTGGCAACCAATACTTTGCAGGAAAGTTTCGTATTTAAAGTAAATCTGCGCGGCGAAATTATAGAAAACCATATAATTAACTTACGCCGCGAAAATGCCCAAAACGAATGGGTAATTTATCTTTACCTCGATTTTTTTACCATGAGTAATCTTTATCCTTTTCATGCTGTTATGGAAATCCTTGACCCCATTACCCAAAACCGCCGCTTTAGAATCCAAAAAATCACACCGGATTTTCAAAAGGGCGCGTATCATATTTTTACACAAACAAACAGCATGGATTTTGTCACCGCGTTTTCTCACCCCTCAGGGTTTTACTTATTTGCAAATTCTCTAGCGGGCAATATGCAAAATCCTTACTCTGTACTTGTCTACTACAATTGGACAGTGGATATTCCGCGAAATTTTATCATTTCTCCCCCCATTCCCTCGTACACAACCGACGCTGTTTTGCCGGCAAACCACAGAGGGCGCTATGCTGTTGTGGTTAGGTGTGCCGATGGTATCGCCTATTTGGTGGATGCACAAAATGACTTTGAAAGACATTCTGTGCGGGAATTAGGGCAAAATGTTTTAGAAACTAAAACGCTTTCAGGCGGAGAAAATATCTTTTATATATTTAATCAGAAAGATGTAAGAGAACAGCCTTCGGCTAAGCTATACCGTGTCTGCAAAAACACCCTAGACATTTTAGGTGAAGTAAACGCTTTTAGAAACTTTACCAATCTTTTTACCCACACCGTTATTCAATGTCAAATCACAAGAGAAAAAAGCACTGTCTTTGCAGGCGCAAGAGAAGATAATTTGGTGGTATTAGGATTAAGTCCGCACGGCACTGTAATTTTTGAAACAGAAATAAATTTGCCGTATACTACAATAACAAAAATAATAGAAACACCGCACGGACTTATGGTGATAGGACAAAACGGAAAGGTTAATGACAACATAAGAGGCAATTTTGGCGGCACGGATATATGGATAGGAATGGTGTTGATTTAAAAGCTTGCATAGCTAAAATTTTTTCTTGACTTTCTTTAACCTGTGTGCTATTATCTTATTATTGTGACGGGATAGCTTTTATTCCCCTTGCAAAAAAATTATAAAGGAGTATACATATTATGGGTGGAATCAACGGAGCGCTAATAAACGGCGGTATAGCAGTCTTGCTTGGTGTTTGGTCACTTGTCACAGTCTTGACACAAATGTTTGCCCCGATATTCTTGATTTTCTTTGTCCTGATTGATTTAGGGGCAGTTGTCCCAACAATTTGGGGCGCTATCAAGCATCGTCATGAGAGTTCAATGAAATCCAATATTGCCTTTGCTTTAGGCGGCATCGGCGCGATTTTATCAATCGTTGCATTTATTTTAATTTTTGCACTGTAATATTGATAATAATCCATAAATAAAAACACCCCAAATATTTGGGGTGTTTTTATTTATGCGCCGTCATCATTATTTAAATCTATCTAGTACCGTAGCATCAGGAATAATACCTTCTTTACAAAACGAAAAACTTTCTTCTCTAATTTCCCAGCCGTGATAGTCTGTCCCGACGGACTTTAGCCAATTATACTTTTCAGCTAAGAGTTCTAAATTTTTAATTTGGTTGACAGAATAAAAATGATAGTATGCCTCAATTCCGTCTAAACCGTATTCTTTCATTTTTTTGGCAATGGCTAAAAGCTTCTTTTGCTCTAGTGTAAATTTGTATTGATACATCACATAGTACGGGTGCGCCCAAACTGCAATTCCCCCACATTCGTGAATAAGGTCAATCCCCTCTTTAATGGTAGGAAACGCATCTAAGGCATCAATTTGCTCAACATATTTTTTCATTTTTGTTACATCAAATCCATAGCCTAAAATATGACACCAAAAATTATCCCAATAGTTCCCCTCGCCCGTAAAACGACAAGATAACTCTATACCGTTAATATAATTAAGATTATATTTTTTAGCTGCTTCTGTCGCCTCTTTTTGCCCAATCACCATATCATGGTCTGTAATAGAAAAAGTCTTGATGCCGGAGGCTGCTAATGCCGTCACAAGATATAAGATAGAAAAATTTCCGTCACTGTATGAAGAATGAATGTGTAAATTTACCGTCGATTTTTGCATTGCTTACCATTGTATCTATATAACAAAACGCTACTCAAAGTCAACTATTTTCTAGTGCTGCGCAATGAAATTAAATTAAACTCGTATATTTCGTTTGACAGTGGTGAAAAAAAAGTGTATCTTTCTATTGTAGTTAATAATTAACTATTAGGAGAATTACACATGAAAATAGGTAACATTATTGTGGGTCAATCAGGTGGCCCTACGGCTGCGATAAACTCCAGCCTAGCAGGGGTTTTTAAAACCGCCAAGGATTTAGGAGCAAACAAAATCTACGGCATGCGCCACGGTATAGCGGGTTTATTACGCGGAGAACATGTCGATTTAAGCGAACATATTCGAAACGATTTAGATGTAGAGATTTTAAAACGCACACCGTCCTCGTTTTTAGGCTCTTGCCGCTACAAACTGCCTACGGTAGAAAAAGACGAAAAGACTTATAAAAAGATTTTTGACATCTTGAAAAAATTAGATATTGAAATGTTTTTATATATCGGCGGCAACGACTCGATGGACTCTATAAAGAAGTTAAGCGATTATGGACGCAAAATCGGTAGCACAATTCGCTTTATGGGCGCGCCAAAAACTGTTGATAACGATTTAGCCGAAACTGACCACACCCCCGGATTTGGTTCTGCCGCAAAATATATAGGTACAACGCTAAAAGAAATTATCGCCGATGCGCATGTCTACGG
>Ga0131853_10007378_pt1 | contig 19884 bp, 12 predicted proteins | sample TergutLab28metaG_FD_92764 | JGI IMG/M metagenome (GOLD analysis project Ga0131853, IMG submission 92764) | Labiotermes labralis P1 segment gut microbial communities from Petit-Saut dam, French Guiana - Lab288 P1 (version 2) (version 2) | ecosystem: Host-associated > Arthropoda: Insects >... | reverse complement strand
GTCACTGTTTTTATAATGTTAAAACATAAAATATATAATGTAAAAGTGTAAGACCTATACAATTTTCAAAATAAATAAATAGAAAAAGAAAAAAAAAAAAAAAAAAAAAAAAAAAAAAAAAAAAAAAAAGTATTGATCATGAAATAGGAGGGGAAGAGGAAGAGGACGTGGGGGGGGGGGGGGGGGGGGGGGGGGGGGGTAAAAAACTTCAGATCTTGGTGTTTGTATACATTGTAAGTTTTTGTTTATAAACCACAAAAAATGTATGTTATGGTAATTTAATGTAATACATAATCATAAAAGCATTGCTGTGGAATAGTGTAGTTACTGTACTTACACTGTACTGGGTGATTTTGGGCCAGTGTCGATCATGCAGTACTTATAAAGACTGATTGTAGGTGTGTTTACATTTTACTTGAATTTATTCCAAAATAGTTTTAGAGTGGAAGCAACACAAGCAACAACAACAGTCCCTGCCTTTAACATAAAAGAAAAGTGATGGGAACAGTGACCAGTTCCCAGGGAATCTGTGGATGCATTTTTGTAATGGTTACTTTAAAGTTTACTTATTTTTTTAAATTACAGCAGTAATGTTTTGTTAAAAATAATCGAGGACTGTCTTTAATTGTCTCATTGTTTATTTCATATGACCATTAGAATATATAATTAAGAATCTTCCTGTATCCATGAGGCAAGTAACAGTCATTTCAGTTCAAGTAAATAATGCAGTGTATTGTTCCATATGCTACTGGTATGTATTAGTATCTATCCAAAATCAGTTCTGAGATATACAAACTTAATTTTGGATACCTATCATCTGGACAGTCTATTTATGTGAGCAAGGATATGAGTATCCTTGGTTATTTTTGAAGCTAAAAGGGGTCTGTGAGCACAAAAGTTTGGGAAACACTGGACTAGAATAAAAGAGTAACAAACACTGTGTGCCTGCTGAATGCTGAAAGTACCTATCTTATCAAAAAAAATCTTAGAAATGTAATATGAAATAACATATACAGTATGAAGTAAAATTAACAATACGTTACAGATAGCAAAACACTGACGGGGATTACGTACAATAATCTAAGATATACAAAACTGGAAATTCTAGTGAAAGCTATGTACAGCATGCTGTACAGTGACACAGTTTAAAAACTGATGAGTAAATAGAAACTAGCAATAATAGTTGTCCTGTTGTTAATTGAAACTCTGATTTTAAACCTAAGTTGACAAAATACATGCTTGTGAGTGCGGTAATGAACCTTCGGGTTCCGTGAAATGCGGGGAATTTCTTGACTAGCTGCAAACCCGTTAGCTTCTCAAGAAGGACACTGCACACTGGAGTAAGTAAGCATAGAAATAATATTTAAAATTATTATTGCTAAGCCACTGTCATATACACAGCATGAATAGCAAAATATAGAAATAATAAATATCCATAAAAACTGTCAAGGATATTGTAATGGTTGTACTGTAATTCATTTTAAAATAGTTTCAAAAAGAAGAAAAAACACAAGAACTACAACAAAAACTGCTCTATTGTACTGTTTTAGTATTCTGTACATAAAAGTTTACAATATCAAAAAAGTTAGAATCTCAAGTTTTTCCAGATATTAACAAGGCATTATCCATTAACCTGTTGGTGCCAAACAGTATACACATGTAATATGCAGTATGATGCTCAAAACATTGAATGGTGTATAAATATTTCTCCTCTTGTGCAGCCGCCACTTAAATTCTATTCTTCTGAAGATCACTATCAAAGGGTTAACTGAATATTTTGTATATTTGAATGTTTTTTATGTTTGGCCTAATGTTGGCTTTGATAGCAAAGTGTAACACGAAGTCGTCTTATCTTTTAATAAATAAGTTATGTTGACTTACATACTTTCTTATTGACACTTTTAAGTTTCCACTTCAGAAATTCCAGTGTGGCCATGTGAACATCAGGTACAGAACCCTTGTATCCTTTACACTAATAGGTTATGAAAAGCACTGAAGAGAGTTGATGGTCTTTTTATTTCACTTCTTGACACACACATACATGCACTAAAACCTGAAATCTTATACAGGATGTGTTTGTATTCTCTGAAATCCACAAATTATTAATTTTCTTGGTTTTCTGAGAATTATATGTTACACAAGAAGTTGTAGTTCATGGTGTAAATTAGTTACACATTGTTTTAGCTTACAGGGATGAAAACAGTAAAGTAGTTTCCATCATGTATGTAAAGAAATGTTCTTGGGAACAAAGCCTAACACAGTATCACACAGCTATGAATCACAAATACCGTTGCATGAAATGATGGTACAATTAGCATTATGGATTACATGATTTCCTTTAGTGTAGCCACCATAAAAACCAGCAGTACACAACCACATTGGCACAAGAATTATTATATGGCTTACGTTTAACAGTACAGATATATAAACCTTTAAACAGTGTGGTTGGTACTTATATTTTAGCGCTTGATTTATGAAAAATGCGGGTCTTGTTTGAATGAAAAAGATAAAATTATGAAGCAAAAAGAATTTTGTGGAAAATAGAGATTATGCAGCATGCCTAAAAGATTCAGTAAGTTTTGGTGCTGCCTAAATGTATAAAATTAATTTTTTGGGGGGGTTTTAACGTCACGTACAGGCAGGTCGTTTAATGCTTAAGGAAAAAAATGTGTTCTGCAAAAGAGAAAGGGGCATTTGAAATTTAGGCACACTGTTATACAGATCATACTGTTTATTGGTCTGCAGGAGTTATGATGAACAAGTTTGGTGTTTGTATAAGCATCAGTGACAAGATACTACCTTACTGCTCACAAATGCACTATGACCTGTATAAACAAAATATGTACTGATCAGTCATAAAAATTAAAAGCAGGCATGTGCATGGTTTTAATTTTTCTTATTGATGAGGATATACATGGTAAAAATGCAACATTAGAAGGCGTACTGTTATGTACAAGCACACATATTTATATAACTCACTGTTAATATGATTGAACATTTTAAGTCTTAAAGTATTTGGTAGTGGTGCAAAATTAGGAAAGGGCTAAACTTTTGAAGTGTTCTGGATGAAAATGATGCAAAATGGTAATTTTAGCTCTCCCTATATCACTGGTACAGGTAATGTTTATGTCCACTTTTTTTTCAGGTTATTACAAAATAGGAGAATCTATGTCATCCCGTCCAGAAGCCTTGCAAATCCGTGAATTGGATATGAAGATGTGGAAACAAGAGGGTAAAATTTCAAGTGATACATAAATTGTGAGTGTGGGGCAAACATCTTGCAATGGCAGTACTGCAATCTGTGTTATATTTCAGTGGATCTGTTGGGTTTGGCTATGCATTATTGAAGCTCATATCTCAAGATGAGAGTACATATTTGAAGGTAAAGAATAAAAAGTGTAACAGTACATGTGGGAACATTAGTTTATCTGACAACATTTGCTGATCCCTTCCTTTCGGGAATTTGCAAGGTTGGTTGATGTGTGCAGTGTATGCAGCAACTTGCTATAGGTAAGTGTCATTATATATGTCATCGGTATGTAATGGGTAGTTATAATGTTAGAACTGTATTGTAATTGATTTTGAAAAGTTATAGGTATTAAAACTATTAAAAGTACTGCTGCATATCCAAACATATGCAGTTCTGGCATATTCTCTTCATTTGAACTGGATTGGATAAACTGTATTTACATTTAAATTTAAAAAAATTAAGACTTGTAAAAGTACCGTAATTTAAAAAAAACTATACCTTATACGCTGTACACATTAACCAACTTGTATCTCCCTGAAAATGGCCATGCTGTATGGCTAAAAAATGTAGGAGCTATACAATGTTGTGCAATTAGTTGGTAGTAAATTTATGTGTACCCTCCAGTATAATGAAAATCATGCGAATTCAACACAATCAAAGGTATGCCGTAAACCTGTTCTGGAATTTTTTTTTGATGATACACATTTCAAACTACATAGTGCAGAGATGTGGGTCTTGCTGAGTGAGGATCAGACTAAAGGTTACAGGAATTTTTTCTGTGCCAGAAAGAAGTGAGTGCAATATGTTTAAATATTGTTTCAGAACCATAAAATTCTTAAATATATGTCATAAGTGTCAGTGTGGACCCCAGTGGAACGGTGGGACATGTGGTGCTATTTGGAGTTGCTGACAAGCTCTTCAGTGGTCAGAGTACTTTTGGATGGTGCAATGCACATTATTTCTGTCATATATTTTTCATTCATGGCCCTGGTTTCGTATTTGCTCCTCCATAGTAGAAAGGGTTTGTCCACAGTTGTACAAGGGATCTTTTGAAAATTCCCATGCATTTTTAACTCACATTTTTTTTTTGTCTTCAGATATTACAAATGTAGTATTTCTGAACATAGGCTTCATGCTTCTCAGTACACTTTGCCCATTTGTTTACAAGATTTTCAGAATAAAGGGTTTTGGTTGTATGCAAAGCAAGTTATGCACTGCCGCCATCTCATCATCTACCTTTGTCAGACTCTCATTGCCTCCTGCAAGGGTCCAAACAGGTGGTAATCGGAAGAAGTTAGGACTGGAATTCAGGTTGGGTGGTCAAGAAGTCTCCAGTTCCATATTTGAAGGATGGTTGTTGTATGGGCAGCAGTTTTAGGGCATGCGTTGTCATGTAACAGAATAGCACTCTGTATTTATTCTTTTCTGTTGTGTGCAAATAGCTGGTTGCAGTGTCCAAATACCGAGCTCTTGTTACTGTGATCCCATACCTGTGGTCTTCGGAATCCCAAAACACTGTTCACATAATCTTGTGAGCTGAAGGCCATGATCAGAATTTCTTGGAAGCAGGAGAAGTTACGTGTTTCCACTGCGTGCTCTGTTGTTTGCTCTCAGGTTTGTATTGATGAATCAAGGTTTCATCCCCTGTGATAATGTGCTTTTCAAGACGTTCTCTCATTCATTATAATGTTCCAAGTAACAGGAGCGGATGTTCATACAAGAGAGATTATGCTTTCCTTTCACTTGCCTGGGAACCCATCCTGCATTAACCTTGTGGGACCCAAGGCTGTCATACACTACCTAGTACACTGACTTGGGCAGTTGCTGTGATGGTTACTCTTCTGCCTTTGAGAACCATGGGTCTGGCATCTTCCATTTTCTCATTGCTGGTTGATGTTGCAGGCCCTCCAGAGTGCTCTGGATCAGTCACACTTGTTTGGCCATTCTTGAACATTTTTGTCTACTCATATACACTTCTCTGAGAAGGCATGTAGTCCCCATACTAAGCACATAAACATTTGAATTGCTGCAATTAGTGTGCCTTCTGCCCATAAAAAATGTACCATAGATCTGTGTTCTGCTTTGGTGCCAACTAAATCAGTGTAGCCATTTACCCTGTATAGTAGCAACTCACATACTTGGACCAAGGTCAAGTCATCAGTGTGCTGGCATTTGACATGCTGAGAACATCTTTTTTCCAAAGTCCATATTGCTGTATGTTGATTGAGTTAACAGTCCCCAAAACATGTGAGGTTTCACAGAAGTGAACATTTGTTGTAGTCTTTATCACTGCTATTTGAAGATTGTTTGGAGCCCTTTTGACATCAAAGGAGAAAATTAGGTTAATTTCATTGTGTGGTTTCTTGAACTCTGTCTAATATTATAGGTAGCAAAATGAAAGCAGAGAAAATGATGTTGCCAGTCTGTATTGCCTCTGGATTATATATTGTCCTTTAAACATGTCTTGAATGTGATATGATTCCCTACTACCATGTATTCAGAGCGGTGTTGAAAAAAAATTTAGTAGAATAAACATTTGTATCAGCAAAGATACATTTGATAAGTCCCCCAGCATGTTTTGTTCTTGTGGACATAGTTTGCTACTGCAGTGTGTGAGAAATTATAAAAAAGTGCATTCAGTTTAATAAGTCATATTATTGGCAGAGTGTTGGCATTATTTCCACAGGTTCGAAAAGCTCCTATAGGTTGGTGTAGCAATTGATTGGTTATTTATTGTTTTGTGTACTGCTGTTTCAGAAATATCCTGAGACTCGGAGAGGACGTGGTGTTGTAAGTGTTCATTGTGCAGCTGAGGCTAAAAAACAATATTACCAACAGACTGAAAAAGAAATTGATGCTGTAAAAAGTGAACTTTGAACTAAAAAAATTGAATGTATAATTTGATAATCATGAAGAAGTTAGAATATCAGTGTGACTTGATTTATAGTGGTGCTTATGTTTGGTGATATTTTAACTTTGGCATATGATACCTACAAGGGAATGAGTATGAAAATTAGTTGTGATAGATGTCCAGCCTAACTTCTGAAATGGATGAATTAACTGTTGAAGAAAACAGGGAAATTGTCACAGGAAAGTTGCTGCGACGTCAAACAGAACGTCAGCAAGAACTGGAACGAAAAAGAGAGAATAGAGAACAGAGTTCATCAAGTGCTGAACAACTTAGCTATTTTGCTGATACATTCGCACAGAACAGACGTGAAATAGAAGGTGCTCTGAATGCTGCTGATTTGGGTGAGATTGACAAAAATCAACTCCCTTCCCATTTTGACAAGATCAGCAAAGACATTCAGAGTCTTCAGCAATTTATTTCTGCATCAACACGATATCTGCGACTGTATGATGTGCGTAAAGCACAGGAAGCTATTCAGAGTTTGCAACAGAAGTGTCAGGAAGTTGAAGAAAGACTTGTGCCAAAGAAGAAGTTTGGTTTCAAGGGAAGGAAGGGTAGCATTGATGCTAGAAAGGAATCACTTCTTCAAAAGATAGAAGACACAGTGGATTCAACGTCTCTTTCCAAGTTACCATTTAATAAACTTTTATGTCAATACACTGAAAACAGTTGTGGGTTTTCTGGTAGAATGGGAGAGACTTTATCACTTTCCCATGAAGTTATATGCAGGAAAGATGTAGTGCTAACAAATTTAGTAGGTTGCACTATCCGACTGACCGGGTCACCCAGTACTCTTCACGTGACATCACTTCGCAATTGCAGAGTTATGTGTGGTCCAGTTGCAACATCAGTGTTTGTTGATGACTGTGTAGACTGCATTTTCCATCTTGCTTGTCAGCAGTTACGTATCCACAATACAAAACACTGCAACTTCTACTTGCATGTCACTTGTAGAGCAATTATTGAGGATTCATCTCAAGTGGGATTTGCTCCTTACAGTTGGCAATATGAGAATATAGAAATCCATTTTAAAACAGCTGGCTTAGATGTAAATAGAAATAACTGGGACTTGGTAGATGATTTTAACTGGTTGGCAAGTGATAAACCTTCACCCAACTGGTATATTTTGAAAGAAAATGAAAGAAAGATAACTGAGTTTGATTGATGTTATAATAAACAGGTAGAAAATGTAATGTGATCTGTCATAATACAGTCATGAAATTATTAGAATAGTAATAAATTTTGACTTTCTAAGAAGTGTCTGAAAAATGTAGAACACAAAGCATTTTCTTCAAAATTAGTTCTTCAGTAATAAATTATTTTGCATAATTTTCTCTTTCTGTTTTTTCTGTTACAAATAAAATGACTTAATTGCAGTAATGTGTTTATACTTTACAAATCACTTCCTCTAAATTTACCTTAATAAAGTTACTTTTTTTGAATAAAATTATGAAAATGAAAATGTTCAGAGGTGTTGGAACTAAACTTGGGACCATCTCCATTATACATTTGTTGTTACCTTTTGAACTCTAAAAACAGATTATTATGTCTTGGAAGCCTGGTATCTGCCTTTTGACATACTGGCTTTGAAACATGTTCCTCTTTTATTAGTTTTGTTAATCATTTACACTGACAGTAATTGAATTCAAAGTCATCTCACCTGAGCATCTTTTTGTTTCTAATAGGTTCTTAATTCTAAACAGAAAAATGTCTTATGAATGCATATGTGATCACCCTCACAATGTTGTTTGGACAGTACATGACATGTTGCTGAACAGTACATACACATAAATATATATTTTCAGTACTTTCTATCCCATCCGGCATCCCTGTCAGGTGCATTTTCCAGGGGGATAAAACAGCGGGGGAATGTAGCTGACCTCTTGTATCGACCTAATGCCAGGGTTAAGAGTATGGAGTCATTCATCTACTGTACCATATGCCTTCAATACATTTTTTTATTTTTCATGTCCGTTTATTAATTAATGATCAAAATCCCTTATTGGAACGCCTTTATGACCTCCAGTTATGACACACCATCACATGACACACACTATTGTATACTGTTCCTTTCTGCTTTCACTCTTGCTTGTAGTTGCACGATACACAAGTTGCTTCTACAGTGTGGTATATAAATATAACTGTTGTTTTACTTTTACTTTTCATACACTGTATATCATTTTTGTACTTTGTTATTTTAATACTTTTCAGAACATTGTAATCATATTACATTTATAGGGAATGCTGCATCAAATTTTATCTGTACTGCAACCTTTAAGCCATGTAACAACATAGAAACCTAATTTTAGCCTAATTTATTTACTCAAAATCTATGTTCTATACATATAATTGATGTGCACTCCCTGAAGATGACCTAAAGAGGGTCAAAACATGTTGGAGTTGTAATATTTTAATTGTAAATTGTATATAATAATATTTTGCATTTTGTTGTTGTTGTTGACTTAGATAATTAGTCTTCAAGGCAAGTACAGGACAATTAACCTTTCTTTACTATCTGTTGAGCAGCATGGGCATTATGTGCAGAGTCTACATGGTAAAGTGTATTAATTTTGAAGGACAAGTAACAGAAATATTGTAAGCCTTCATAGCACAGGAACAGTCTACATTTTTTACTTCATTTCATCTGGGGAAGCTTCGTAGTTCTTAAATATCAGATGGCTGCTCTGGCGAAAGTCTTTTAAGTGTGTCAGTTATGTCCAAATTTGGATGTTGCCTGCAGAGTCTGTAGTATGGTACAGCATGTTATTTTTGAGGACAAATGGAAGAGAAATTAAATTCTAATCCTTCAGAAGCTTAAATTGTTACTTCACAATGTGCTTTTAGGGACTGTTACTTAGTGAAACCCTATCATTTTTAGAACAAGAAGTGAATAAAGGACTTTGAAAACTGAATGGTGAATTAAAATGGAACTTGAAATGTATATGTAGTGTGCTGTTAATAACAATTTTTGTTTTGTTTTGTGAACCTTTAAAGAAGTGTGTCCTTTTTCCAGTACAAGCAATTTGGCAGTTCAGTTTTATAAAGGATTAAAAATTTATAATTGTGCTAATACTTAATTCAGTTATATCTCTCAGATGATTTCTGACAGTGCGAATGTATATGCCTGGTACAGATTTGGTTTGGTGGGCACTGATACAGACACAGCTCTTTCTAAATGGCCACCACTGTAGGTTGTCCTCCCATTTCTGGCTGAGGATGAAGACATCCAGTTTCTGAAACGAGATCTTTAGCCTGAGACAATGAACAGTGTCCAAATGATGAAACATCGGCTGGTTTAGCTTTGTCATTACATATCTGGCGTATGTCAGAGGTACTGTTTCTGTAAATTTTTTACTCATTCCAGGAAAATGCAGAGATAGTGTTTGCCAATAGGTCATGTGCTCTTGCCCCTAAATACTGCTGAAATCTCACAAGACTATGATCTGAAAATATAAGTATTGTGAGCTGAATGTCCCATAATATTTTTTACCAATGTGCCTGTTCCTTCAAGGTCTATGCAGTGCAAGAAGATTTTGATCTACTGGTTTTGTTTCGGTTCATGGTTGTAATTAAAAAAATCAATGTTACTGCGATCAAGAAACGATTTAGTGTTGATTGCTATGCGTAATAGTCATATTTCGCTGTTTCGAAGCGCAAGTACCCAGTTGGCAGTATTGTTGAGAAGTTGGTCACGAGAATGATTTTTTGTGATTGGTAACAGCAAGTACAATGTAAGTCAATGGTATCGTTAATGTTCAAATTATGTGCTTTGAAAATGAAGATTTTCTAATCTGTGCTATAAATGTAATTCCTCATTAATAGTGTGGATTTATTAGCTAGAATATAGATTATATTAGAGATTAGCGTTTGAAATTTATTTTTTATCCGTCCACTAGTATTTCGTCTTTCCGTTGATGGGCGGCCTGGAAGCAGCACAGATCATCTAGCAGGAGTATGGCGAAAGCACTATCGGGTTTTGTGGCGAAAGGCCCTAGTCTAGTGAAAGGTAATGGTATTAAAAGTGTGAAAAATGCTACGTAATGTTTAAAATTCTGTTATTTGTGTACTTTACTGCCCTACACTTTTACGGAAGACCAGTATTAAGTATACATTAGCTTCACGAAATCTGTTGCCCAGAAATTTGATGTTGAAAGACTGCAGGTAAATAATCATTGTGTTATTACAGGTGTTATTGACTCCGCTACTCCAAAGTATAATCTTTTTATGAAGTATGCCAGAGTTGAACTGGCTCCGCCAACTCCTGCAGATATTCCGCAGATACGATCTGGAATACAGAAACTGCTCACAGGGTTCCGAACTGGGAAGTGGAAGGAGACTACTGTAAAAGTGTGTATATGGTTCCCCTGTAGAATAATAAACACGTACATTTAATCGAAATAGCCTGCATGTTTTTAAAGGGATTGTTGTCTTCCATGAAGTTATTTTTTGCAGTGGGAAATGTAGGTACCAACGTTCCCGAGGAATTGGTAATATCCATCGTATGTACTCTCCTTCCTTCGAAACGTTGGTGCACACCTACTGAACTGCATGGTATCCCATATCAGAACACAGTGCTTGACTTAATATGAGACATATTTAGATACAAATAGTATGGCTGAACACTTTAATAGCAATCAACTGCAGGAAATTCATGACATTTTTATTTACACGTTTGATTGCCAGTACCCTGAGAAACTCGGTTCTTTAGTAACCAGTGATGAATAATAAAAGTTGAAATTGTGGGATAATCCATAGCACCGGTTTCAAGAAACGTATATGACATATATTGTTTTCAGTGGAATTGATTATAAAGTGCCCAAGGAATGACTTTAATAGTAACTGAAATTGATTAGTCTTAAGTCTGATTTTATATATAAATTATCAGAGTGGCACAGAACATGTCCAATTGAAAATGAACGAGTTTGTAATGACATATTGGGCAGTCCGAATGCCTATATTCTATCATACTGATGGGTGCCCTTTGGTCTGCAATCTTTTTTTGTAGTTTCACCTTTCCTTTTTAAATTGTTCAAAAGTACAAGGAACTTTAAAAAAATTAGGTAACACTCTAATGCAAGGAAATTTATTATGATATTGATTTATACACCACCCATGGATAGCAGATGGCACCTTCATGTAGTCAGTCACCACTGATGTTTCAGCATTTGTCCCACTATGGGACTAAGGTGTGTAATTCACTGTAGAAGAAATTGGTGTCAAGTTCCTCTTGCCTTTGGGTGACAGCTTACATACATATACATATTCACAGATCCATCATCCTCACAAGTTGGATTGAATGCAGATTTCATCATGAAAAGAGCTAAATTGCAATATGCAGTCAATTAAAATCATTAAGTTACAAATTACACAAAATTAGTAAGAACACGGTAAATTACAAAGAAAAGATCATAGGCACACAACAGTTCAAAGCAACTATATGCATTACAGCATAATAAAACAAGTTAAATAAGAATGTTTATATGTCTACATAGTTATGACCAGTAGATAGAAGTTCCTCAGTGGAATAAAAGACATTTTTAACAAGGTAGTCTCTTGTCTCTAGTCTTATTCTTGTTGTGCTTTTGGGCAATTAGAATTACAATAAATACAGTCAAAACACAACTGTTTATTATTTTCAGGTACATGTTTCAGCCTAAAAGGCTGTGGACAGGTTTAACACAAGAAGGGAATATATATTTACAGTTTATACAGAATTGCAATCTCAAACTTCACAATTTGTATTGTTATATGGGCATATATAAAATGGGAAGAACAGCCATGGTAATAGAATTTGTATAACTGTGTTGCATAATTGGGGGTTACATTATTCCAAAGGCATTCTCGGTTACAATATATATTAGCATTGCAACTGTGTAATTTGCTTCCTAAATTCTTACAGTAGGCCTTCAGATACCAACAAGATAAGATGTTGTATATTCTCTACAACATTTTTTACAAGTGTGTCTCATAATAATAATATTATAAACATACAACATCCAAGTGAATTGATTATGGGAACAAATCACTCTCCAATAGACAAAAGGTTTTAAATATGTTACTTGCTTCCAAATAAACTCTAATTTCATTCACCTCATCCCATTTGAACATACTATAAATAAATAAATACTATTTTCAGGTCATCAAAAATCTCAAAACAAGACACATCCAACTTAAATGCCTTATCTTAGAGAAAACTCCACCTTCAGTATGTGAGATCACTATAAATTTGTACAGGCCGCCCTCAAAAGACTAACCTACAATTCTTCTGATTTTATCTTTACACATTTTAAAACTGTGAACATAGTTAAATAAATTCTGTGCCCAAAGCTATTCTTCCCAAGTTATGTGTACAAATTCTGATTTTTGAGATCTCAGTTCTATATAAAGTGTGTATATATATTTTATTCTTGTGGTCAACCTGATGGCCTGTTAAGCTGAAACATGCAGTTGAAAGTCATAGAGTAAATTGTTGTGTTTTGACTGGATTTATCATAATTCCAAATATCCGTAAAGTATTTTTTGTCTTTTATGTTTCTGTTTAGTCTTGGAAATGCTTTTTGTCCCAAGATGTAATGGAGAGCTGGAAGTATGTACCATTTCTGTATTGCTTATTGTGTTTCAGGAAGCATGGCTGAACTCCCTTGTAACAGCAGAAGTTGTGTTTTGGTTCTTCATTGGTGAATGCATTGGGAAGAGGAGCATTGTTGGTTACCATGTGTGATGTTTTCGACAGAAAATTATCATAATGGATTTTGAATGCTTTTGTAGCTATGTTTGTTGAAGTGTATATGTTATTATTGGTAGTGTACAAATTCAAATATAAATTATAATTCTTGAAACTTAGAGCTCATTTTATTTCTGAATAATGAAGAAACAGATGTGCATCAATTTGGTGACTTCACAGTTCATGCGTTCTAACGTTATTGGTCTGTGCTGCACAGCTGTTAGGGGCATGTGCATGCAGTCCAGTTAGCCATGCATTGCATTTTTTTCCATACTAATGCCATTCCTCTTCAATCTCCCTCCAAGATACTATATTTTGAGATGCGATGCTGTGGAGTTTGCTGCAGAAGCAAGAATGACCAAAATGAACAAAATTTATCACAGTTTGGCCATGCATGTGAGAGTTCTATAGCTTTCTTTCTTGTTTCATTATAGAACATACATGTTTAACAGTAACATGTTCATCTTAGTCTTCAGACAAGGCAGAGAGTACTCATACCATTTGAAGTGTTGAGAAACATCAAATACAAATAGTCCACAATACTTTCAACAGACTATATTTTACCATAATATTATTACATATACAGTTAAAATGTTTTTCTATTGTATACCAGAAAAGCAATGGTCATTTACAGAGTTCCACAAATGTATTGTTCAGCTTACCAGCAAAAGTTACTGAGACTTGTGACAAGTACAAGTATATTTATGGTCTGATCTAAATGTATATATAAAGTGTCTGGAACCATAATCATATAGATGACCAGTCTACTTTTCACTGTATGAAACGTGTTAAAAAAACTTCATGACAAAAGAAAGTGGAATGCTCAAATTTCAGGATTGTAAAAATATCAAACGTTGTAATGAACATAATCCTACTCATCAGAAAGCTCTTTAAATGCTTGCATGTTCATGGCTTGTTAACTAAAAAGTAGGAACATTACCATTCTGATCAAAACAGTGCCATCTCTTTACTGGTGACAATTTAAGTAGTATGAACAAATTTTTGAGCATGAACAATACTGTACATACGCCAAGTTTTACCACTACACAATAGTAACAGTTTTCAGAATAATATGCAAACTAGATACAACTAGAAAGACTGTCTTAGTACATCTAACACACAGCAGAACCTTCCATCACACACTTGTGTTTCATTGTGAAAGATCAGTAAACGCTGACTGGTTCATATAATTTTGAATATACTGTCTAAAATTAACTACACAATTGGTAGGCCTTCAAACATGTATTATCAGTATTATGCCAGCTACTTTCATGTACATCTCCTTCCCATTTTATTTTGCATAATGTAAAAGACTAATTTATGTACACCATGGTAAATTCACACATGAAACAGCCTGAAATATATATATATATATATATAATTATGCCTGGTGACACTAAAAGGGTAAACATATAGATAAGATATATTTCATCAAACTATCATCACAGTGCTCAAATTTTTTGTTACAGTATTCCTTTTAATTATCCTCTACATGTTTTGTTTACAGTCCAAACATGTAGGAGGTAAATCAAAGAAATGATTATAACAGTGATGTTTGTTTTTAATATGTCTACTTAAGTGTAGAGCTAACCCTTATCCAGCTAATGTGGATAATATGGTGAGCTCCTAATTATGCCAGCAGATGGGATTTAATTCAGTGTTTAAAGGGTTAAAGAGAAACAACTAGTATTCAATGCACCACTCACTTTGCAAATACATAATGTTAATGAGGTATCTAGTTTCAAAGTGGCTAACCATTCAGTTCAATAGATGCTTTAACAAATAATGGGATGGCTCAAACTGATTCATACTTGTGAATCATAAAAGAACTGACCATTGAGACCCATTATGACCAGTTCAGATATTCATTATACAAATGACTTGTTCAATGAAGGTATGCGTTATTAAAATTTTGCCCACAACTGGACACCTCAATGGAACTGTGCTGTAGATAAGTGCCAGTATTTCATAAGACATGAGCACAAATCAGCAAATTCATGTGCTGAGCAGATAATAGTATTTTCATTGCAATTAATATTTCACCAAATTCACATATCCTCAATTACACGCTAATTCAATTATGCTACTAGAAACGTTAATGACAGAATATTAGTATATAAAAGGAAAGCTGTAGAACAAGTCTGATACAAAGTAAAATTCTACAAGTACTTTGTAGAGGAAATTATAGACGCCTGCTTAGCAGAATAGTGATTAAATATCTCACTGCTTATGATGTTTGTTCTGAGTTTAAACTTGTTGGCTTCAAAGGACTGTTGTCTTCTGTGATGAAACACTGCAGCCTGAGAAGTGTACCAGCATTTCAAAGGATCCTGCTACATTGATCACTACTATAATGATGGTGGCAGCAGGATCCTCTGAATTGCACACTATCAGAACTGCTGATATCACCCACAGAGGAAAGTCTGCAGAATGGGATGGTCTTCTGTTTTTCTTTTACACAGTAAATAGCAATGTCTGGTGTCTCAGCATGGAACTAACACAAGGTTTTGTATTTTACTCAGTTGTGTTTATCGTTTTGTATTACATAATTACACTATATTCTAGGAACAAGGAAGTTGGCAATGCGTGCACAGTCATGTCTTTATGTAACAACTTTAACAAGACTGGTAAAACTATATAATGAATTTACCATACTTCCTGAAACATGAATTTTGATTTCTTATTTGTTAGGTTCTTACAGTTGTCCATTTGTACAAATACATTCCACACAAAAAGCTTTTTTGTATATCTGTTATACATTCAGGTAAGTGTTAAATACAGGGATGCTATCAAATCTACAGCATTTAATTTTCTGTACATACAGAATAAATATGTGACACTGTATTCTCATTTGAGGACCCTCTATCTAAAGGTAATTTACCACTGACATCAAATTTGAATTACTTAATTCATAAGATATGAAAATTATAGTTTTATAGCACATTACTGAAGCATTTAACTATTACTTAGGGTGAAGGTCACTCCATGACATGCCTGGGCAGGTACAGAGGGGAGGCAGAGGTGTAATTCTAACCTATTTGTACCTCAGTGCTGGAAGGAAGTGCATGGTCAGCACCACACTCTGGCCACTTTACCCTGAGATGCACCGAACACTCACTGTACACGAAGCTGGGCAGACCTTGGGACCAGTCTGAACGGCACAAAAAATCTTGCGCCCACTGGGACTGGATCTCCAGATTGTCCAGCAATCATGCTATGCCAGTCACCGTGACTGCTACACACTAATCCATAAAATGCAGAGTACCAAGTCAATATTCCTGTAAACAGTTCTGTAAACTGTTATGAAAACTATACAAAGATTATTGAGAAAGGTAGTAAAACAATAATTACAGCCTGAACAAAATGACTGTTGCCCATTGAACCTTTGCGTGTTTCTGGCTTCTACAACCTTGAAATTTAATTTCAGCTTGTCTCTTACGAAATCCCAATAAAAGAGGATGCAACCAACTGCATCAAATGTACTCAGAACTGATAAGAGCAAATGTCCTAGTACGGTATTTATATTTAAATAATGTATTGTGTTATATAAAAAAAATTCACACCATTTCATCACAAACAGGACTCACTAATTTTTTGTAACTTCAGTACCTTGGTTTTCTGTTTTACACTGTCAGCTCCATTTCAGCACAGTAAAAGAGCATTTCCTAGCATTCAGTGTAGTTATAATGCAGCCAACATAAATTCAAGGTTCCATGATGCACGATGCCAGTATATCACATACAGTAAATGTATAATGTTGTACTGCCAGTTCAGACTCAATTTCATAAACCTCCAATTGTGGTAGGTAAATGTATCAGACATACGATTGCGCAGACTTTATACGTGACATATGTTGCCTGGCCAAGAAACACATTTTTGCTTTTGATGTGGTTTTACAGAATAATATCTCATCTGTATTTATAGGTGCAGAGGTGGGACGATGCAAATTCCACTAAATAGTAAGAAGTGTGCTCAGATGTTTAGGGGGATTTATTTTAACTGATAAAAGAAACTAACTACAACCCACCCCCATAAATAAGCTTCAGCAAGTACTGTATGCATTCATATGGTTATTTTGCTGCACTTTACAAGCAAAGCCTGCCAAATGAATGTAATATTTTGGAGTTATTCTTTATAAGAAAATAAACCAACATTATAAAGTTGGATGCATGCATAAACTAGGGCACAAGAAACTACATGGTTTATGTACTGAGATTCTGGAGGGAAGAAAAAAAAATTGTACTCATATGTGCAGTGTTTTGACTTCATTGATTCAACATCGTTACATTATCTTGAGTGAATACCACTATATGCAGTATATCTTTAACTACTGATGATAGTGCAATACCAGTTTGCTTATACAAGACAAGTCTGCCAAGTGTTGTATCATCATCCCAGCACTGAAATGTGATGTCTGCCTTATCTGTTGTATCTCATAAAGAATAGTCATTCAGTGTGTGTTTGAAATGTTTCCTGTAAAACAGTTTGTACTGTTGCAATACTATTTTAAAATATGCATAATGGGAAAAATGTCAAACATTTTCCTCTCGATTGGGAAGCCAGAAGCAAGCATTACAGATTGTTTTAAGTTTGTGTAACTGATGGATTTATTGATTAAAAACTCGAATTTTTTTCAGATAAGGCACAGCTAAAGTAAACAGGATAATGAACAGCCACAATACTGATATAGGTAATCCCCATGCAGTTCATGATTTTCACATGCGTAACCTTGAAGTCAGAGTCCATGTCGAATGGATGCACAGTCACAGGACCCATGTTTTTTTTTTTTTTTTTAAAGAACCACATTCCCACTCATGCGTTCTGCAAATTTGGAAATTCTTTAGAAAGTTACTGCCTCAGAGATCACCAGAATTAAACACATTTGTGGGTGACAGTACAAGATTGAGTTTATGTGAACAGTACACATGTATTGCAAGAAATGAAATACACTGTTCAAAGAAAACTGCCAATATTTCAAGACAAGAACTGTATCACAAAATATTTGCAGCAGCTGTGATGCCTGCTTATGAGCTGGAAGTAAGCGCTTTGAGACTCTCCCATGAAACAAAGAAAGGTAAACTACAGAGAAATGCAGACTGTAATCACCTAGCAGGGGAGGCTGTGTATGTGATAAAACTCCTGCAGCAAATGCCATACTGAAAACAGAGATTGAATATACACTCAGCATTTACCAGACACTGTTCTATAGCTTTCCAAATGCCCAGTTGGACATTCCTCATATTTTTCACTACTGTCCCAACATACTATGTCAGTCATTGTTCCTATCACTACTTGTATGCTGATGTAATGCACGAGAATCTTTCCAACACTACAATGCAGTTCAATCTTATGGAAGTCCTATATTTGAAATTGGGATACCCATCTTCTCAGCAACCTTTGCCTGTGCCATGGCTGCATCTCTTAATGAAAACAAATGTGACATCTCTAGTTCAGTCTTTGCTAATGGAATGGCAGTGTCAAATAGCTCCATTGCACGTCTCAGGTTTCCACTGAAAACAAATTCAGACAAGACTTACATTTCTGCTAAAGAAGAAGGAAAGACAGACATTATATACTTTAATTATAACATGAACTCAATTTTCATTACAAATTACTGTAATTTATAACATATGTAAAAGTGCTGTTATCTTGAATAAAGTGTATCCCTTGAAGAAGAGGGGGTGGAGGTACAGCTAAGTCCATTAAACTAGGCATTAGATGGAGGTCAGCAAATCAGCTTTATTCCTGGTTGCTTTGGAGAAGAAGAAAATTTCTTACCCCTGCCATGAATCAAACCCTGACACCTGGTAGGGCTTAGAAATCGTGACACACACATACTGGACTGTCTCAACCGTGTTCTTTGCTACATGTTTCAAGAAGTGCCACCACTTCTGTTGTTGGGTAACTACAAATGCAAATGTGACCAGGGTCCATTAGCTTCAGCTAATTTCTATATGTTCAGTTCTGAAGACCCTTCATTGAGGTGCTGGCTGGGATCACATCACCTAACCTTTAATTCCCACAGCAAAAGTTCAATTATTTCAGAACACTAGCAGAGGGCTCCAATGTTCAACAAGATGGTTCTTAAAGATCAAAGAGTATGTATGTCGAGGTTATTTGATGATGAATGCCATTTTCAGACATAACACATGCAATAAATTACAAAGTGTATCCTATTATACACATATATAAATATATTATTTTGATAGACTCAATCTTGAACATCTTGACTGACTGCCAGAACTGATTCTGACAAATATCTGGAATTTACTGAAAGTCATGACTGATAAATGAATCTCAGATTACTGCTGATCTCAATCTGACTACTGTTGCTGTTGTAAAATACACTAACAATAATCAATACAATGAATGTAAATGAGATTAAAAACCTGTTGATACAGTGGATACAGAACATTAACTCATTCTGGTATAAGATCTGCACTCTTGGGACTTGTCGCAGTGCAGAATGGTAGTTCCAGGCCAATGTTTATGGACAACCCCATGGCCCCATCTTCAAGGGTCAAGCAAGTTACTTCTTGAACTTCTTGACCCTTGAAGATGGGACTGATAGGTTGTCCCAAAATGTCGGTATGGAACTACCATTCTACATTCATTTTTTTTATCACCGTGCAATATTGTCAATTTTAAAACTATAGTAAACCAACTAGTTGCACACAATGTATTTCACTTGGTGAAATCACACTTTAAAACACATTAAAAGTCATTATCACCTCCTACATGTTTCAATCCCAATGGATCATCATCAGGGAGTTGGAGTGCCTATATATGAAGTTATTGGGTTCTTCTTATTTACGATGTGATGTGAACAGTGGTCGTTGTCTACCCTGTGCTGATTCACAACCAGCACAGGGCAGACAATGACCAGATCAACCCAGCACAACATAACCTACACTATCACTGCATGCTGCCACAACACTGTTCACATCACATCGTAAATAAGAAGAACCCAATAACTTCATATATAGGCACTCCAACTCC